>Ga0209631_10003460_pt1 | contig 18117 bp, 14 predicted proteins | sample COG_08_FD_184752 | JGI IMG/M metagenome (GOLD analysis project Ga0209631, IMG submission 184752) | Pelagic Microbial community sample from North Sea - COGITO 998_met_08 (SPAdes) (version 2) | ecosystem: Environmental > Aquatic > Marine > Neritic zone/Coastal water | place: Helgoland, sampling...
TGGTTTCCGGGGTCGGATACCAACTCTATAACAACGGATGCTGGTTCGGCACCGGCAACTATCATGTCAAAGAATACATGTCACAAAACATTTGCTCGGCAGCCGATGACTTTATGCACATGTTGGACTACTTGTACGAACAGTCAGACGAATACCTCGAAGACCATGCGTGGAACGACCTGACAGACGAGGACAAGGAGTATAAAGTCGAACAAGCCATGGAATGGGTCGTAGAGGCGGCTTGGGAGGAGTTGGCCGACGAGACCGACAAAAAAGAACTTGCCAAGCGCGAGCGCAAAAAAAATGCTGAAAAGCGCAAGATTGCCGCGGCCGCCAAAAAGGAAGAGCGCGCTACCAAGAAACGCAAGCGCGAAGCCGCCCGTGTTGAGCAGCAAGAGGAGAAGAAACTGCGTAAACTATACAAAATACACGCGGGGAAACGTTTTCGCCGCAAAAAGGGTTCGACGACCAGTGCTATAGAACAATTGCGCAATACGCGCGTCCAACTCGGGTTGACCGGCATGCATGCACTTTCAGAAGTGGAAAACATCGTGAAGAGGGCCCGTGCCGAACTAGAGGTTTCTCCTCCGCCACTGGTTGACGTGACCAAACTTAGTCCAGAGATGGCCAAGTACGCAGAGTTCATGGTTCCAGACCCAGAGGTCGATGCTCCACCTCCAGTCAAGACCAACAAGTTTACGCCCACCGTGTCTGAAATGGAGTTTTACCAGTACCAAACGTGGCAGCGTTGGGGCCGCGGCCCCCGACCATCATGGTTTATGACGGACGACACCAAGGCTAGGGACATCATGTCACATTACAAAGAGGTGGAACAGTATTACAATTAATTAAATAGATAGATTTAACATACAACACTTAATTCTTCTCTTTTCGGTATCTCGTAGAGTTGTGCACTTGGTTTACGCTCCGGCTCTTGTGGCGGGTTGGGTTCCGCCACCTTGAGACTGCGGAATGTTCTCCGGGGTTGGCCTCTACCTATCCACACATCTGGCTGATAACGCGTGACGGGCTCAAACGCGGACTTTGAATAGATGCGGTACTCGCCCAGGTGACCTACCAACAGTCGATTCGTGCCTGCAATCTGCCAAGCGGGGACATCAACGACCATAGTCCGTTCAGTCGCGGCGCCGCACCAGCTACCGCATGATTCGCGTTTGTAGACAAAAGGTGTTAAATTTTTTTTCACAACAATCACCGCCATATATCCAGGCCAGCGGTTTACCGGTTTCTGCAGGGCGTAGCACCAGTTGTCGTCCATGGGGCTCACACGTACGCTACGCGTCTCGTCGTCGTATTTGAATGTCCATACGGCTCCTCGTTTGCGTTTTATGGCGCCAGGACGCCCGTTGACGTACAGGCGGGTGCCACGTGTCCACCCCTTGAGCATGTTTAAATTAAAACAATCGGGTTGAGAATCTTGTATTTAAGTCGAACATTTAAAAATAAATATATGGTATTCGCATTTCGTATATTTGTATATGCGGTCATGATACATATTGGTTACTGTTCAGAATGCGAGGAGAACACGTTGCTTGGTGAGGTGTGTGACTGTGGCGAGAAAACGTGTCAACCTGCACAATATTGCTTAACCCCCAACAGAGGTGATACCAAATACTGTTCATATTTTCAAAAATGCGCATCTACGGATGGTACGACTGAGTCGGAAACACAATGCAGTTGCGCCGACGCATCTAAAGCAGAGAACATTTGCGATGCGAATCTTCCCGTGTGTAAAACGTTAGGTACATGTGCGCCAGCAAAGTGTGGCGTGGCAAGCGGCCCATCATCGGACATATATGGTTGCACGTGTGACGGTGATACGTGTGAAAAGGGCGAGTTCTGTTTTCTTCCACCTGATAGGATAGATTCCAACCCAACAGGTTGTGTTTCCCAAAGACCCGCGGCATGTTCCAACATTGACGGACGTGAAGTCAATGACGATGGCGCCGTGTGCGTGTGTGGGTTCGACGACAATAAAGTGTATTGTGATGAGCAAGAGTACTGTAACGCGGCGCTGTCACAATGTTCGACAACACCAAACCCTTCGTGCGATATTAGAGACGCTTCCGAAACAAATCCAACGCCATGTTTGTGTGAGACAGACGCATGTACAGCTTTCCAGTTTTGCAATGCTTCGGCACCCGAGAATCACGAATGTCGAAACCAGTACTGTAAAGATTACCCTCGTGGAGCCGTGAATCTCTGTAACCGCGACGAGGGCGCCATAAAATACGGTTATGGCCTCGTCTCGCCTGACCAACAATGTACAGACGAACATTCTTTTCAGGGAACGTGCACGCAAAACAGTTACAAACAATGTTGTCGGGAATGTCCTGTGGACAGAGAGTACATTGCAGGGTCAGACGGGAACAGCCAATGCCTCACCAAATGCGATTACAGCATGTGTCAACACGACTGGGTTCCACCTCCAGTGGAGGGGGCACCCATGTACTACGAGGACGACAGTGTGTGGGACGAAAACACGGCGCTGTGGACAAAGGCTGTCATCAAAGCAAAATATACCGAATGGACAGGGTACTGTGAAGGCGAAACGTGTTCGACCGACAGAGACTTGGAAAATTGCTGCGTACCAGCACTGAGATGTGGGTCTGAATATGAATACAGATTTAGTTTGTGCAACAAAGACTATCACAACGGAAACATAAACGCGTCGAAAATATGCGATGATTTCATATGCACTCCCGAGGCGTGTTGCGACACCGTTGTTTGTGAGTGTGAGGGTGGTGAGCCGCGAATGGGTATCAAATGTTCGGCCAATGGCGCACAAGAATGCGAGCGCTGTGACAAAAACCGATACAGGGACAACGGACTGTGCAAACCCATCGTAGAATGCACAAGCGACCAGTATGAGTATTCCGCCCCGTTAGAACGTTTGTATCCACGCGTGTGCAAGAAGCTTACTGAATGTCAGGACGATACGTACGTTTCGAAAAACGAAACCATTCGTTCCGCGCGCACATCCAGCGTTGTGTTCAATTATACCGGCGCAACGAGTGACCGCGAATGTTCACCCCGTAGAAAGTGCCATTTTGACGAGTATCAAGTGTTTTATCCCACCATCTATCAAGATAGAGAATGTGCTGCGCTGAAGCAATGTACACCGAACACGCAATATGCCCAGATTCAGTACGACGGAGACTTGGCTATCTCGGACGCAGTGTGCACAGACAAAACAATATGCAACGACACACACTACATCACATTCGAGGGCAATGGTACCGCCGATAGACAATGTGCTCATATTGCTGACGAATGTGCAGTCGGATTGGTTCAAACGGTGGCACCCGTGCCAGGAAAAATCAACAGAAAGTGCGAAGAACCTCTCGTATGCGAGACAACACAATATATACTGGAGCCCTGGACAAAAGAAAGCCAAACCGTTTGCAAAACCGTCACAGAGTGCACGAGCGACCAATATGAAGACGTACCTCCGACGCCAAGAGAGAGCGACAGGATATGCAAAGACGCTACGACATGTAGTTCAACAACGCAATATCAAACGAGTTCGTTGACCGAAACGAAGGACAGAGAGTGCACAGACCTCACCGTGTGCCGTCCGGACAGTCCATATTACGAATATGAATCTGTCGCACCGAGCAAAACCCAGGATAGACAGTGTGATGCTTGTCCGGACGCATCGTGTCTCGGGTGTATGGACGAGACCGACTGTGAGTTTGATGTCGATGCCAAGATTCACGATTCAAGCAAGTGTTCCGGAAGAACATGTATCCTCGTCAAAGTTCACAGCAACAAAATGGTGCCGTCTGACATTACACTGCAGTACGGTAAATATTATAGGTTCGAAATGATTGGAGACACACCTATACAAATTACTGGAATTGACATCACGAAACGCGTAGGGACATCCCCATATGCAGGTCGCATCGTCAAGGGCGAGCGACTTTATTTCCACGTACCTATGAACCACACTGGCGCCATTTCGTATGCATACGACAACACAGCAGACCAAACGTTCAAGGTCAAGAGAGATTGTGTGCAAGAAGACCACGACATCGTAGACAAGGCTGGAAACCCAGAATGTACCTCGGTTTGTGGCGAAGAGGGAGGCATTTTGATTAAAAGACGTATCCTGTACAATGTGATAGGTGCAGGCCAAGAATGTCAACCGGCTTGGTACACGAGACCTTGCACGTGTGTAAGTCCAGGGCAGTGCCCGGAGAATTATTCAGGCGCGTGTGTCTATGAGAACTGCAAGTGTCCTGTACCGTGTTTGTTCGAAACGAGTTCGGTTTGGGAGCCTTGTGACGCAGCGTGTGGGCAAACGGGTACCAGGGTGAAAAAAATAACAAAAATCACACAACAACCGAAACATGATGGAACAGCGTGTCCAGAATATGGTGACATCAGCTCGTGCACGACTCCACCACCGTTTGGAGAGTGTGATTGTCATGGGCACAAGATGGATAATTGTGGTGTATGTGGTGGGCACGACGACTGCATCGGATGTGATGGAACCATTTCGGTTCCCAAAAAAATCGTCGATAGGTGTGGCGTGTGTGGAGGCGACGGTTCATCTTGCTTTGCAAAAGTGCACGCCTTACAGTCGTCGAAAGATACGCGAAGTAGTGTGTTTCGTATCGCCGTGCCTTTGTTTCTCGTGTTCGCCGTCGTGGGTGTTTTGGGTACGACCTTGTGGTGTTTGTGTCGAAAGAAATCCAAAAGACCTTACGCGGCCGTCGATATGGACGGGTCATCGGAAGCATTTCAGAATAGGGATAACATAATTTATTTTTAGAATTTAAAACAAGATTAAATGTATGGATTAAGATGTGTTCTGTATTGTATACTTTTTCGAATTCTAAATTGATGCTATGTCCTGACTCGGTGGTACCGTCCCCCTCGAACGCAACGCCATCTTCAAATGACTCTGTACCGTCCCCTTCAACGCCATCTTTAAATGACTCTGTACCGTCCCCTTCAAGTGCGTCAATAAATGACTCTGTACCGTCCCCTTCGAACGCAACGCCATCTTTAAATGACTCTGTACCGTCCCCTTCAACGCCATCTTTAAATGACTCTGTACCGTCTCCGTCAACGCCATCTTTAAATGACTCTGTACCGTCTCCGTCGAACGCAACGCCATCTTTAAATGACTCTGTACCATCCCCTTCGGAGCAGTGGGCCGCAGCGCCATCACCAAATGGATATGGGTCAATATGTGCTCCGTGTAATTGTGTGGTGTCGGGGAATGCACCGTCACCGACACTTTTAGGTTCTGTGAACAAGAATCAAAGCGACGCTAGCACAAGCCCACTGATAGAGGTGGACTATTCCTGGCTGCACGCATTCTGGGCACTTATTCCGTTAATCGGACTTCTCGTATATGGATTCGCCCGCAAAAAATGTTGTGCGCGAATGCGAGTCGGGTTTTTGACCAGACGTTATACTGCAACGCGGGCAAGGTCTTGGCCTATAGCGTCTCAGCAGAGTCATCCGGCGGCGATTCCGCGCTCAAAATCGACAAATTTTGATTCGATTGTGATTTGACTGGGACGGCAAAGTTTGTGATGCACGACTTGAATTCCTCTATCGGTAACGGGTACCCTTCTGTATAATAATATCGATTCTTTATTCTACATTTACTGTACCATCCTGTGTCTATCAGGTCTTGGACGCGTTTGGCGGTCTTGTTCACGTCTAGGATAAACATTCGGAACGGTTGTTCAAACATATAGACGTAAAAGTCAACGCCCTCCTGTTGGGCACGGAATACACCGCCGGGTGTTTGTTTCGTGTCGTTCGAAATCGTTTCCATGAAGAAATTCAGTTGCGCGCCGTTCTTGTCGCGCCGTGCCCGGGGCGACACGTCGAATTTGAGCTCGAGCTTTCGACCATGTTCGTCCTTGAAATCAGGTTCTTTACAATGTTCGTTCAAGTTGTTGGCCGACCACTCAGGGTGTTGTTCCAGAAACAATCTCTCGCCGCGCTGTCCGATAGCATTCTGCTCGTGGAATCCAAACATAACGGTACACAATCATTACGACAACGCGTTTGCGATGTAAAATATGTGAAACTTTTTCTATTTTTTGTGTCGTTTAGGTGCGTGCTCTTGTGCAATGGTAGACCGCCCCCGCTTGTGCAGTATTTGTGTGTGATTCTGGTATACGGATTTGTCTCGGTGCTGCTCGGGCTCGTGCGAGATAAAGAAACAAGTTCGACGTTCATCTTCTTCGCACCAATCGCGCAGGGTGTTTTGCACAGCGTGGATGCCGCGCAAATCCATAGACGTGCACGCCTCGTCCATAATCAACAATGGGAAGTTTTCCGTGTCACGCCAGGCCATGAATGCCGCCAGTTGTGCACGGCGCCATTGACCTCCGGACAACACGCCGTGGTGGTCTTTGTACTCGATGACGCGCTGAAGTCTTTCCTTTTCGTCGAAGAACACTCGCAAGCGAATGTGTTCGGTATCGAAAAGTTTGCGCAACCAGTCTGAGGTGTTGCGCGCCAATGTTTTGACGGTGTGTTCGAGCGCGTACGTCTGAATACCGCGTGGCCCCGTCCATTGCACAATGGCCGACCACAGTGCTAACGATTCGTGACATTCTGTCAGTTGTGTCTCGCGGTTCCGCATTTCAGTCTGATATTTGCGGACATTTGCATCCGACGTGTCGTGTGGACACCGTTCGGCGCGCATTTGAACCAGTGCTTCTTCGAAAGCATCCAACGATGATTTGAGCTGGTCACACAGTGATTTTGTTTCGTGGTATACAGCTGCTTGTCTCTTGTGTTTGTCAACGGTCGTGGTAATACATCGCACGCGTTCGGTCAATTTTTTTAACACGTCCTGCGCCTGTGTTATATTTTCGCGAATTTTTTGCAATGAACGCCCTTTGTCAATGTATTCGCGCGTTCGTGTCAGTGTCGTCTGTTCTTTGACACTGTATATATGCTTCTGTTGGGCGTCCACGTACATGGCTTTGGCGTCCGCGAGAGCAGCGCGCGCACGTTCCAGTTTGTCGTGGAGTGTTCTCGTGTGTTCGTGGTGGCCCTCTGGCTTGTCAAACGCTCTTTTGCACGTGGCGCAAAAACCGGCCTGTTTAAAATCCTCGTATTCTTTCCGGGCTGCCGTCAACTGTACCTGGCGCGCATGCTTTGCGGCAAAACAATGCTGTTTGTGTGTCGTGTGGAAGTCCACTTTAGGGTCTGGTTTGTCGCGCAGCCATCTCTCCTTGGCATCGTAGTCGACATCGCCGCCGTTCTGCCATTCCGCGGGCAGCTCGCGCTCGAGTTGTTTTCGACGCTGGTTCATACGCGCTAGCACAACGCGAGCATCGACCAATGCGTTTGAACTCGCGTCCAATTCTGTCTCGTCAACGGGTTCCGGTGCTTCGCCGAGCGAATCGACACCCCGTTGGTATGACGTGCGTGTTCGTCTGATACTGTGCTCATGCTCCGCCAGGCGTTCGACTTGCATCTTTTCCCATTCAGTGGCCAATCGCAACAGCCGTGTGTGTGTGTCCACTGAGTTGTCGTACAACTGTTCCGCGTGACGATGCTTGATTTTCAGCTCTGACAGTTCGTTCTTGTGTGTCTTCTGGTGCACCTTGGCCCACTGCGTCAGCTCTGTCCAAATGGAGACGTTGGCCAACGCGTGAATTTCGGCTTTGGCCGCGGCATCGTTGGCGTCAAGCCAGCGTGTGACCACGTGCTGGCTCCATACACAGTTGCGCACGAGCCACGCAAAGAGTTCCCGCCCCGAAACAGGCCGGCCAAACAATTCCGACCCAATACACCTCTGTGTCCCACTGAGCGTGGAACGTGTTTTGTCTTCACCACCTACAAACAATTTCACCTCGTGCTTCTTCGACGTCAAAGACCGTCGGACAGACCATGACAGGCCGTTCAGAGTGCCTTCTACAGTCACCGTCGCTTTCCCCACGTCTTCGTTCACAATGGACGCGGAATCGAAAGGCAGTGCGGGTCTACCGTCGACCATGCCTGTGAGGCACCATAACCAGGCACCGGCGGTTGCCAGCGATTTACCAGCACCGTTGCTCGTTTGGGTGTCGCCGGCAATTGCGGCGGAAATAAGCGTGAGCCCCTGCCCCTCCAAACCTATCGTGAGCGGCCCTGTAAAGGGGCCGAACCCCTCCAATTGTATTTTCCCTGGCCGTATGTCGGGACGGGCACTCCGTACGGACGCCGGCATCGCGGACATGCGCTTCGTCAACAGCTTCCACGCCGGGGCTTCTTTGTCTATGTCGTTCAGCTTGGCGTATTGAACGAGTAAGTCGCACGGTTGCAGCTTGTCGCCGTCTACAATCCGAGTCTCGACGTCCTTCTGGCGTCGTTTCACTTGTACCGTGACTTGGCGGGCTATAAGGGCGTCGATACATGTACCCAGAACCACAGAGTCGTCCGATTCGACACACACACGGTCATTGGGTTTCAATTCGTGAGCTCTCGTCAGCAATTCGTTCGCAGTCCATTTGTATTGGTGCGCACCGATGTCGATGGGAATCTGTTCTGCAACATGGCCAGTGGATGCAAGGACGACGAGGGCCTTGCGGTCTTCGGCTTCGGACAACGTGAGTTGGTACGGGGAGCCCAGGTAACGAATGTTTCCGTGCACCTGCGGTGTATGATAGTGACCCGAGTAGACAGGCACGTCGGCTGGAAAGTCCGAGGCCTGCACACCTTCCGTGGAGAGGCGCGTCTGAGACATTTTAAAGCCAATGATATCAAAGTGACCAAAGATAACGTCGACGTCGTTGTGCTCCTGTAAGATAGCGGCAATCGTCTGTGGACAGCGACGCCATGGCACCCACAACTGCCCGTCGATGACCGTAGGCTCGTCGAGTACGCGAATATGTTTGGAAGCGTACGCGAAAGGCGTTAAACCATGCTCTGTCTCGGCGGCGTCAAAATAGTCATGATTGCCCGGAATCATAATCATCGGCACCGACCACTCCGTCTCGAAAAAACGCATCAGCTCGTTCAGAATATTGACGGGCAAAGTACCTTGCGAGTGCACCTTGTCAAAGAAATCGCCCAGAAACCCCACGGGGACATGTCTTCGGGCGGCTTCGCTGTGGACGCGCCGTAGGACTTGCATGCACGTGTCATACGTGCGCGGACTCAAGTGTAAGTCGGAGAACAGCAACATTTTTACTAAAATAAAACGATTGATATACTCATTTTTGCATATGTGTTACTTAATATCTATTATATGGAAATCGGAGTACCGAACCGCACGCGCGCCGCAGAATTTCAAAATGTCTTGTACCAGTCTTTTCATGTCGGGGTCTTTGGGACGCCGCATGTTCCGAGTGACTGCGTAGAGTGGTGACACACACAAGTCCGGGTCTAACCAACATTTTATATTTGGATTGGCACCGTGTTCGAGCAGTACTGCGACGTGGTCGGGGTCTTTAAGGGCCCAAAACAACAGCGGCTTGTTGCGCCAGTGGGCATTCGGCGAGTTCGAAGACAATAAACGCGCCAGACGGGACATGTACGCACACATAAATAGTCCGTCTATTACGTAGTTATAATGTGTGTAACATATTCTATTCTAAGATGACCTTTTTGGTCAGTGAAATTTCTTCGTCTGACATTTTTCCGGTCTTTTTTATGACAGACAAATGCCCCAACTGCTTGGATATGGAACCTTCGAAGCATTTCGGGGATGGAGAAACTTCGGAAAGGCCCCTGAATTCTTGAATTTTTTTGTCTGTTGTGGAAATCGGTTTAGGGGGTGTTTTTTCCATTCATAGGTTGGCACGTCTGTTAAATACTCCGTTTCAAGCACGGAGCTCGGGCCAGCTTTCAGCGTCACTATAGTCCGAGTATGGGACGGATGTGCCGCCGGACGATTCGGAAAAAGCAGACGAACACACTGAACTTGTGTCTGACACAGTCGAGTACGCGTCGGTGAGCTTTTCTTCGAGATAATCGGCGTGCTCAAATATGCGCGCCTCGATGTAGGCCAGGGCGATTTTACGCTGTTCCACAGGTGTGGAGGACGGAAAACGAACCCAAAAACGTTCGTCGGCGTGGTACACGGTGCACCGACAACCTGCGCACCCGTCAATGGCGCCAACGCCTGATTCGAGGGCGCGCAAATTATGGCCCCCATGTCCGATGATTCGTCCCACAAACTCCGACCGCACAGGGATGCCATGGTTGGCGATGGCGATTTCTTCGCCGAACGTTTCGTCTATGAACGCGAAGGCGTCATCTATCGTCGGCAACACCACAGAAAACGCTTCCCCGTCGTGTGACACGTCGATATCGAACCCAGGGAACCGGAGTTGGAACTTGGAAGCGAGGTTCTTCACACGAACCCAACGTTTGCCCACCAGCGCGCCCACCGTACTCGGGTCACACTCGAACCGTAGGGTCTCTATGCCGTCCGAGGTCATTTTCACGGGGGCTATGGGTACGGAGACCACGTCAGCAAACGCGGCGAACGAATTGGAGCACATTGAGAATGGTGTTATACCCTGAGACAACATCGAAAGCCGTGAATGTCTATGAATAAATGTGCTACCGAACGTAGGTGACGTGTGATGGTCTTTGTTTTAATTTAATTAAAATTCCAGGAAATTTCTTCGCGATTTTATTTTATTTATTTGTCAATAACAACACCTATCATGTTTCGGCGTGCTGTGAAATTTTATTTTGTCTTTACGAACTTGCGGCAATGTCTTAAGTTTATGAATCAACGTATCAAACGTGGTGTCGACATTCTCGCCGTCTTTCGAAGATAGCTCAGAGTACGTAATGCCTTTCCCGACCGCCCACGCCGTCGCCTCTTTCTTGGCGACAACGCGCGCCAAATCTATTTTGTTGCCCACTAACATGGCGGCGCAGTTTCGAGCATCTCCGTACGCCACATACTCACGCCACCATTTTTCTAGGTTGAAGAACGACTCGCGGTGGGTGACGTCATACACAAACATAATGGCGTTCGCCCCGCGGTAGTACGAACTCATCATCGATTGAAAGCGCTCTTGGCCGGCAGTGTCCCAAAACACAAGTTTGGTCTCGTCGTCCATATCTTTGTGCGTAAACTCGACACCGATTGTGGACGCCAATTGGTCGTGAAATTTGCCAAATACATAACGGTTCAGTATGCTGGTTTTTCCAGTGTTCGCGTCGCCAACGATGACCACCTTGTATGTGTTCATCGACAACGCAAACAAACACGCCTTAAATAGACGTACCCACGTACATATTTGCATCGTATATACGTTGTGATTTAAGCCGGGCGGCAGATACTCTCCCACGAATGACATTCGCAATGTCGACAGACATTTGTTCGACCACGGCGTCAGTCTCGGCGGCCTTCGCAAACTTTCGCAACGTACGGTTGAACGTCTTGAACTTGCTCTTCTTCTTGAGTTCCAACAGTTGCAAAAACACTTCAAATCGCCGACTGTTACGTTTGCGCTTCTTTTTAGGTGCCATGTCACTCACCAACCGGTCAAATCGAAGGTTCAGTACCCCTCGACACAAAGCACACTTGGGCTGGTTTTCCGCCAGACGTACCTGCTCTACCACACAGTCGAAGCATCCCAAGTGTGTTTGGTGACACATGACGATGGGATGCTGGACTGTGCTCAAACAGAAACAACACTTGAACACTGCGGATTTGGTGCGCTTTGCCGTCGAACCTGACATTCGACCAATGCGTACGAGTATAAATATGGTCAACGTTGAACAAATGGGATTTATATGGTCGAAACCGCGAAGCCCATTGGACGAATCACTTTTACAAGAACAACCCGTTCTGCTCAGAACGGGCGACTTGTTACTGGTTCCCACGTCATTGTTAGAAATCACACTAAACCAAGAAGTATGGCATTCTGTCGCCATTGTTCTGTCCGGGTCGAAAGTATATGCGAAAGGACAGATACTACCGTTACGCGAATTTATTCAAGAGCATGAAAACACATGCGTGCGCCAACTGAACTGTCAAAGACCCGCCGGCTTTGAAACGCAATTTGTCAAGTGCGTCGCCGATTCCATGGCCTTGTCATATAAAATCGAGCCGGAATTCAAAGACGGGTTTCGCATAGGATATGTTCTGGCACACATGCGCTTCATCTCAGACAAGGCCATTGAACGCTTAAAACCACAACATTTTTCGTCCGCAACGCCATTTAAAAAATTAGATTTATACATGTACTCTGAAAATATCGTATTATAGTTTTAAGGAGTTTCTAATTCGTCTAATCTAGCTTCTATAGCCAGTAATCTATTGTCGAGTGCATTATTCGTTATAGCGCCTGAGAACACACATAGGTCAGTTCCACAGTTTACTGTCATACCCTTTGTAAAAGTAGCTTTATTCGTAAACTGGCTGCCGGCTCCTCCTGCTTTTTCTACAATTCGTGTGACAGTCATTTCTGACTGAAAATCGGCCACACCGGTAAAAGTCGAACCTCCCTCAACAGTTAGTTTTTTTGGACGAAAGGTAGAACTGCTCATGTCCAAAGTGACGCTCTTCACCGTGCTCGCCGTATTCACCCAAAACTCCACATTATCACCCAATTTACATTCAGTCGGTAGTTTTTTTACCTCTGCCAACAACTCATATCCATACACACTGTTGGCAAGAAGAAACGCTACGAGTGCAAACATATAGTGACATTCGTGCTACTTAAATATGTTATTATAGAAGTCTTGGAGTATGTTTATTCACGTACATTCTGCCTGTCCCACCGTTAAACTTTTTCCGGCTGGACAATCTTTACAAGTGATTTGACCGACTTGGTCGTTGTATTTTCCGACTGGACACGGCAATTCTATTCCGCCGGATTCGCAAAAAGCCCCGATTCCACACGACTCACAGTCGGAACAGGCTGTTGACGCAGGTGTTCTACGCGTTTTTCCACCGACACAGTTCTCACACTCCTTACAAGTACTTTGCCCGGCTTTGTTCTGGTAAGAATTCGGCCCACATGCTTTACACTCATCGTGCGTTTTTTCGTCCTGGTAATAACCCACCGGACAGACAACGCACTCAATGTTATCACAGGCTATCGTGGAACTTTGTCCAGAGGTATCCATCCTCCACCCAACAGGACACGTGTTGCAAGCTTTGCACGGGACGGATGTCCCCGGCTCAGTGGAATATCTTCCTTTAGGACAATCTATGCAACTATCTGAACTTCCCATACTATATCTTCCTCTGGGACATGCGGTACACTGGCCCTTTTGACCGGTCGTGCCTTCAGTCCGAAACGTATGCCAAGTCATTTGGGTATCAGCAAGACTACATCCAGACTCGGTAGCACAAAGACACTGTCTCAAAGTGCAACCCGCACGCGGCGTAAATTTGCAGGCTTTATTTCCAGTGTCAGATTCAAAACTCGAATCTGACAGGTAGAAATGCGCATAGCATTCTTCATCGTTACTTATACTTGCCCCTCGCGCCTCTGGATACTCTTGACGAATGCGTTGGAAACATTCCGTTATCGAATCTGCCCGACCCAGACGCAATTTCATACCGCCCTTAAAGCCTATGTCTTGTTCTTGATTGCATTCCCATGCGCATTCGCCATCTATGATATAGTCGGTCGCATTGTCTGACCATGAATCTTGTGTACCATTGACCGAGAATAGATTTTTGCCAAGAGTATTGCATTGTTCGCCACATTCTTGAGCACTGACTTGCGGCCCGGAGGTGTCGCTTTCGCAAGTTTTTGTAATCGTCATGCACCGACAGGGTGAAAATACGGAACACTCTTTATTGGTCTGCAAATAGTTGAAAAACCATTTGCCTTTTCTTTCGCCAGCAGCGTATGTAATACAGCCCGTTGGTGCGTCTCTTATTTCAAGAATGTCTGTTAAATCTTCACCATCTGGAGCACATACCGTGGGTGAATCGACGGTGATATCGCAAGTCCCTTTCGTAATGATTGTGAACTCACGTGTTGTAGTGATTTTGCATGTGGAAGAGCATTTGCCTAGGCCCACGGATGCAAATGAAAAACCAATAAATGTTCCTGGCTTGCAAGATTCGCATGCACAACCAGGGCCAGAGGAACGCACTGTGCCTTGTAGACAGCCATCACATTGTGTGCATGTATCCTGACCTGTCTCGCTTGACCAACCTTTGGGACAGTTTGTGCATTGCATAGCACCATCACTACTGTATTTTCCGGCGCTGCAATCTACACAGACGATACCGTCACTGGACTGTACGTATGCGTCACTAAACTTACCGGCGGTGCATTTTGTACAGGCTGACCCTGAAAAAATATAACCGGGTTGGCAAAATGACGGTGTGTCGTCGTCGGGTTGCGTAGGTGTCCACCCGTCTGTGGTGATGACAGTGTCAAGCGAAGCTTGGATACCCCCAAAAATGCGATTCCCACGAACGATTCTGTTGGGCCCCGCCTTCATACCATCACAACTCATACCCCTAGCCTCGGCGTAGTGAGTTGCGTTGGTTTTCAAAACGCATAATCCTTTATAATCCGATGGATTGCTGTCTTTGTCAGTGTTGTTATTGATGTAGCCGTCAGTTTCATAATAACCACACCCATAATCTCTATCGGCATTATCGATATACTTGACGTCCACGTCGTGACCCAAGACGTATTTGATGGCGTCTTTGCACCTTTCCTTGGCGGTTGAAATGTCGCCGACTGTGCCCGATTCAAAAACAATATGTTCGTACTCACCATAACAAGATGTCTCACCTGCTCCGGGACATTCTGCGCAGTCATTTTCGTCGCATCCGGGCGTACGTCTGATAAACTTACCACTTGGACATGATTCACAGACACCAGCGTTAGGGAACGTGTTACCTTCACACAACTTGCAAGATTTTCGGTCGTTGGCCATATTATAACATGTCGGACATTCTTTACAAGTCGTCTGACCTTCTTCGTCTTGATAACTATCACCTTCACAGCTATTGCACGCCTGGCTGTCTGGTTCATCGCTGAATTGGCCTTGTTCACATGATGTACAGGTGGTGCCATTAATGATTTTCCCTCTTGGACACTTGAAGCAGGTTTTTGTTGCGGCATCTGCATTTTTACCGGTTGGACATCCTTCACATTCCTGTTGAAGGACGGCTCCGAAGTTGTCGGTCGTTTTGCCCGAGGGGCACTCTTTACAAGTCGTCTGACCTTCCTCGTTTTGATACCCACCCTTGACACACCAATCGCATAATGTCGAGCCAGTTTGGTCAGAGTATTTTCCAGCGGAGCATTTCTTGCACTGGCTGTCGGAGGAGAGGCCGGTTTGGTCAGAGTATTTGCCATTTGAACAGCGCCCTGCGCACTGGTTGTCAGCAGTGAGCCCGGTTTGGTCAGACCATTTTCCCGCGGAACACCGCCCTTCGCACTGGTTGTTGAGCCCGGTTTGGTCAGACCATTTTCCCGCGGCGCATGTCTTGCACTGGTTGTCAGCAGTGAGCCCGGTTTGGTCAGACCATTTTCCCGCGGAACAGCGCCCTTCGCACTGGTCGTCAGCCGTGAGCCCTCTGGTATTCGAGAACTTTCCCGCGGAGCAACGCCCTACGCACTGGTTTTCAGCAGTGAGCCCGGTTTGGTCAGACCATTTTCCCGCGGCGCATGTCTTACACTGGTTGTCCGACGTTAGTCCGGCATATTGACCCGGAGTTGCGTCAGAGTACTTTCCCGCGGAGCAGGGCTTGCACGCTGAGAGGCCCGCTACGTCACCGTATTTACCAGAGAGGCATATCTTGCAGTAGTCATAGTTCAGCCCGGGACTATCCCAGAACTTTCCAATGGCGCAGGGCGTGCACTGGTTGTCGGAGGAGAGGCCCTCTTGGGCACCGTATCTACCCGCGGAGCATTCCTTGCACTGTTCCAAGGAGGAGAGGCCCTCTTGGTCACCGTATCTACCCGTCGAGCATTTTGTACAAGATGTTTGGCCTTTTTGGGTCTGGTATTGACCGGTTTCGCATTGTGTACAAGATGTTTGGCCTTTTTGGGTCTGGTATTGACCGGTTTCGCATTGTGTACAAGATGATTGGCCTGATTGGTCACCGTATTTTCCTTCTTCGCATTCTATACAAGAATCACCGCTTGCTTGGCCAGTATTCGGTTGCTCGCGTCCCATCGGACAATCCTTACAAAAAGTTGCCTCGACTACATCCTGGTATTGTCCTGCAATACAAGCGTCGCATTCGACTTGTTTTTCAGCATTTTGCTTCCGTCCTACAGGACATTGCGTACATGGTTCCTTAGTACTATCCTTTTGGTACCACCCTGCAGGACAATTTTTACACTCGTTTGCATTGGCTGTATTAGACCATGTTCCTGTCGGACAAGGCGAGCACTCCTCGTTGTTTAATGAATTTCCCGCTGGACAATCCTCAGCTTGGGCGGAATGTGTTGTCATGAAAATATACAATATACTCAAAAAAATGTGTCGAATGAACATCTCGTATTCTATATTTATTCGTGTACCGCGTTTATATAGGTTACAAATGTGCAACATAATGGTTTTTTGGTAATATTTTTCCGGCCCAATATTTGATACGTCGTTCAAGAAACGTACTGGGTCGTATGCACGCATAGGGTGCGACGACGGCCACGTCAAAGGGCGTGGTACAAGCGAACAGTGCTTTGAGTATGCATCGGCGTATGTTCGGCGAGGATTCACGGAGCTTGCCTAGTAGTTTGTGAGGTTTCACGTCCGGGCCAATCATGTCGAAAAAGCGCGGGTCAATTCCTGGCGCAATCATTGTCGCGATGGCGGGCGTGGCGGACACGTTCGGCGTTTTCTTGGTCGTGCGGGTGTGCAGTAGACTATAGACGCGTGTTTGCCCACTGATGCGGCGTGAGATGTCGACCCAAGTCCAGCGGTCACCGTCCAAAAGGTTGATGTCTACCAACGTCAGTGCGCCGTCTGAAAAGAAACGACATTCTACACTGACGTAGTGTGGGTCTGCTGTTTCCATGGTGTAGTGCCATGTGGCCGAGTTCAACTGCACGCACATGCCCATATCAGTCATTTTCTGCAGCAGTTTTTCGCGGTACACAAATGGGTCGTCTTTCGTCTCGAGGCGCAGTGCCGACCAATACCAATGTTCGGGTACTTGTGGAGGCAAAGTACGTGCCGAGTGCACGTACTTCATCACGTCGAACCCGGCCCATTCATAACGGGCGCGCATGGCTGTCACAAACGAGGGCCGCCGCCAGCGCGAGTCGCTTGGGCTTGGAAAGCCTAGCGTTTTCAACTGGTTCGGTTCGAGCTGACCTATGAAGCGCTCGAACCTGCCACTGTAGAGGGCACTGGTAAACCCTGGGTTCCATTGCTGGACGTCGGTGCTGGTCTTGGCCCACATGAGGTTGTGACTGTACCGCACGTGACCACTCTTGACAGGCGTCCCACGGTGCCATGTGTCGAGGGCATACAGGAGCACGTCGCCGGGCATAAAGTGCGGCACGACCTCGCGCGCGTAGCATTGTGCACGCAGCTTGGCGGACTCTGGGGACATGGTTGCCTCGGCCTCTGCACGCCGATTGACGAACGGGTTGCCGCTTATGCCCGGCATGTGTACGTAGGGCCATACGTAGATGGGGTCGTCCAGACCTTCACGTGGTACCACGGCTGTGGCACCGTCTGTCTTGGAGGTGTCCGAGTAGTACACGATGGCGGCGACTGCCGTAGGGTTTCCGGGTGTTGGCATGTCGTATTGATTGTTTCCGTAGTCCATGTGCACGCGTTGGTCGCTGTTAGAGCTCTCTCCGTCGGGCGGGACGCCATATTTTGCCCATGGGACGGATTGCTTCAACCGTATGTCAGGGCCGAGTATTTCGCGTACGGAACTCAAAAGGCATGGGTGGACGGCGATGTCGTTCAACGCCGGTGTGGACGGAAACTGAGCTTTGTTGCCGGAACCAAAGTCCTGTACGGGTTCCTTGTCGTCCGCTGGGAAGTGTTGGCGCATCTCGTCGAGCGCGGCGTCCGCGTTGACAGCGCCGCGCAGGATAACATATCCACGTTCCACAAATTCACGTTGCATGGTGAACGTATGTGTTTGATTTAATATAGTGGATTTTATTTTATTAAAATTAAAATGGCCTCCTGAGACGAAAAAAGTTCCGGCTCGGCTCG
>Ga0209631_10003461_pt1 | contig 18112 bp, 12 predicted proteins | sample COG_08_FD_184752 | JGI IMG/M metagenome (GOLD analysis project Ga0209631, IMG submission 184752) | Pelagic Microbial community sample from North Sea - COGITO 998_met_08 (SPAdes) (version 2) | ecosystem: Environmental > Aquatic > Marine > Neritic zone/Coastal water | place: Helgoland, sampling...
TGCCGAGGGGGGTGCCGAGGGGGGTGCCGACGCACAGCTGTGCGCGGAGTGCGGGGGTGAACCCGCGGGGGCGAGGTACGCGGCGGTGCCGTGCGGCCATCACTTTTGTTACTACTGCGTCGCGGCGAGGCGTGAGGCGGACCGGGGGTACACATGCCCGCGCTGCAGGGAGCCCGTGAGTGGTGTGCGGCAGGTCCGCGCGGATGCCAGGGGGCGATGACGACATGGACGCTTCCGTTCGAGTGCATTAGAAACTTCGGTTCTGTTTGAAGAATTGAAAGGTACATTCCAAAAGGGTACAATGGTCCAACCCCCGACTCGAGGGGTTCGCGTCGCGCCTGTTTGCTAACTTGGAAAAATCCGGCGTCCGTCGCCGCCGTCGCGCTCGAACGCCCTGCGGGAGCTTGAGCCTCCTGACTAAGCTCGCTCATACACAAAAAACGAGAACCAAATCGCGCTCATCCCACGACCATCTTGTCCCCATCCATGAATTTGTACTCTGGCACCTCCAGGTTGTACGGCGCCGGCCCTTTGCGAATGCGCCCGGACGCGTCGTAATGCGATCCGTGGCACGGGCAGAACCATCCGTTGTAGTCACCCGCGTTGGAGATGGGCACGCACCCGAGGTGGGTGCACACGCCCACGAGCACCATCCACTGCGGATCCGTCGCTCTGTCGACGTCAGCCTGCGGATCTCGAAGCGATCCCACGTCAACCGCGACTTCCTTCTCAATCTCACCCTCCGTCCTGCGACGGATGAACACCGGCTTACCGCGCCACTTGACGGTGACCGTCTGGCCAACCTCGATCTTGGAGAGGTCAACCTCCAGGGACGCCAGCGCGAGGACGTCGGCGGAGGCGCTCATGGACAGAAGAAACTTGAGCACGGCGAGTCGGAGCGCGGAGGCGTAAATGATGCGACCGCCGGTGAGGACCATGTAGGTGAACGCCCGTTTGGAGGGGTCCCCGGGCTTGTCCACCGAGTGGTTGCTCTCATCGTACCTGAGACGGGGGAAGGTGGAGGCGGGGGGGGAGTGGGAGGCGGTGAGAATGTTGTTTAAGGAGCTTCGGGGTCGTCGCGAAGAATTGAAAGATGGAGACGTTGTTCGCGGAGAGGGCACGTCTCTGTGCTCTCCGGGGGATATTTTGTGTGGGGTGCGTGAGGGACGTACTTGATGTCGGCGGTCGGGGTCTTGAGCGCGGCGGTGATGGCGCCGCTGTTCGCGCTGTTGACGGTGATGTCGGTGGACATGCCTGGTGGGATGGAATCGGGGGTGGGTGCTCGGTCAGATCACGCGTCGGATGGAGCGGGGGGACACGTTCCAAAAATAACCAGGATGAGCTAGGGTTCCTCCCGCAAATGCCGGGCGACCTCCGGTCCGGGGACCGCCGCGGTTCACGCGACGCCGCCGGACCCACGAGGACCGCTCGGTGAGGTCCATAGACACCCAAATCATGCGACGGCGGCGCGTTCGGGACGATCGGCACGCGGTGAGACGCACCTCTCCAGGCGGCAGCGGCAGCGAGTCGCGAGTGCGAGACGCGATCGGCAGCGGAGCGCTCCTCGGTGCCGAAAACGGGCGCGTGGAGCGCGCTCTGGAAGCCGACGACGCCGGCGCGCTGCGCGTGAGCGCGGGCGCCGACGCTCGCGAGCGTCTGAAACGAACGACGAAGCATCGCTGTCGTCGCGAGAGAGCGCGGAGGCGAGAGCGTCGCGCGGTGTTCTGGATGTTGAGGAAAAACGGAGGAACGTTGGATACGCGCTACCAGTCAGATCTATCAGAAGACGTATTTGGTAATTCGACGGCTAACACAATACGCATACAAATACATTCACATTTATTTAACCCAATTAGCCCAGAACACCACTCAGCTTGACCAGGACCGCGATTGCCGAGATGCCCAGGATGATGTTGAGGAAGAGGTTCGAGGGCATCGGCTTGCTTGGGGTACCGCCGAGGCCGACGGTCTCGCCCAGGAGCTTCTTCTTCATCGCCTCGGACACCTCGCCGGGCTTGCGCTCGGGAGGAGCGGGCGCGGGCTCCGGCTCCTCAGCCTGCGTCGGGAAAGGGTCGGGGCCGGGACGGTCAGACGGTCATCAGAACATTCTACCGAGACGGTTGTTGAAATTTCACTTGGGTGGATACGGGGAGATACGGCCGCGTGGAGGTGGTGACGCCGTGTGGCCGCCGCGTGTACACGTACCGGCGCGTCCTTGTCCTCGGAGCCAGCGAGGATGGCGTCGAGCGAGCTCATCGTGTCCTTCTCCTCGCCCTCCGCGCGGCATCGCACGCGCCCGGCGCGAAGCACAGCTGTGTTGGGCGAAGATCCGATCAAGCGGGGAGTAGACGCGACCGCGCGCGAGGCGGTCGCGCGGCGGGCGACGCGCCCGGCGCCGGGCGCGGACGCGCGCGCGGTGATGACGTTGGTGGCGGCGGCGGCGTTCATCTGCGGGTGTTCCTTCGATGGGTCGTGCGGCTCGTTGTGCGAGCGCGCCTCGAAAATCGACGAGCCACGTGGACAAGATAACTCGGGACCGCCGCGTGGGTTGCCATTGCATGGCAACGCGGAGCAGGGCTCGCGCGCGTGCATCGAACGACGCCGCCGACCGGTCGCGTGTCCCAAACCTCGCGCACGTGCTCGCGGTCACGGCGCTCGCGGTCGTCGTCGCCCTCTACGTCCGCGCGGGTAGCGCCCACGGACGCGTCACCCGTCCCACACCCATCATCTTCGCGACGAAGGGCACTGAAAGGATGACGACGTCCGCCTCCGCGTCCCTGGGCTCGCATCCCGCGAGCAGGAAGCTCACCGTGGAGAACCTCATCTTAGGGTGCTCCCCACTCGCGGGCATCTACGCGTCGTCCACCCCCGAGCGCGCCACCGCCACGGTGCGCACCGCGCTCGAAGCCGGATTCACCCGCTTCGACACCGCGCCGCACTACGGCCTCGGCCTATCCGAGCGCAGGCTCGGCGACGCCCTTCGTGAATGCGGCGCGGACATGTCAACGACGCGCGTCTACACCAAGGTCGGCCGCGTCATGAAACCCACGCACACGGTGACGGACGCAGAGAAGCGAGGCGGCAAGGTGGAGTGGGGCAACGTCCCGGGAGATCCCGGCTGCATCTTCCCCGACGCGCCGGTGGACGTCCTCCCGGTGCTCGACTACACCGGACCGGGGTTCCGCCGTTCCCACGACGACTCGCTTCAGCGCATGGGCATCGAGCGCGTGGACGGACTGCGCATCCACGACGCGGAAGACGAAGCGCGGTACGCCGAAGCCGTGAATGGCGGCGGCGTCGCCGAGCTCGTCAAGCTGCGAGAAGCCGGGTTCATCAACGAGGTGTCGCTGGGCATGAACGACGCGTATTTCGTGCAGCGGATGCTGCACGATAACCCGGCCGGTACGTTCGATAGCGTGATGATGGCGGGGTCGTGGAACCTGCTGGACCAGGACGGCGGTGACGTGTTGTTGGAGTGCCAACGCCGCGGCGTCAAGGTGAGAGTTTATTTTTATCACTGTACGGTCAATTAGACTGATCCTTGTGTTTTTTGTCAGGTTCACAACGCGGGGATCTTCGCGAGCGGGCTTCTCGTGGGCGGGTCGCACTACAAGTACGGCCCCGCGCCCCCCGAGATCGTGGAGCGCACCGAGCGGTGGAAGGCACTCGCGGCGAAGTACGACGTGCCGTTACCCGCGGTCGCCATCGCGTTCGCGTGCGCGCCGAGTGTCGTGGACGGGTGCGCTGTCGGGGTCAAGTCGCCTGATGAGGTAACGCAGAACGTGGCGTGGCTGTCGGATGCCAACGCGGTGCCTATGCAGCTGTGGGAGGATGCGAAGTCATCTGGTCTGCTCGCGGAGGGTGTTCCCGTGCCCGGCGGGGTTTAACTTTAATAAGTGTCGTGTCGACGTACTCGTGCTCTCGTGCGCTCTCTCTCTCATCGCCGGTGGTACATTTACATTGTATTTTGTCGCCCAACCTGAACCAACTTTTTCGTGTGCACACCATCACTCGAGTGGTCGCGCGCCGCGGGTATCCCGCCCGCGCCCGCATGCCGACGACCGAGGAAACCAACCCTGTCGAGGTGAAGAGGCCGAGGCTCACGATGGACGCTACGCCTGATACGCTTGATCCGCCTCGCGCCAACGACAGGGTCATCGACCAGACTCTCGGCGACGACGCGGAACATCCGATGCGCGAGCTCTTCGAGAGTTGGGGCCTTCCCGATCGGTTCGTGCAGGGCGTATCGCCGTCGTGGCGGTGCAAGCTCGTGCCGCTGGCGCGCACCGAGGACGAGCTAAGGGAACACGCGGTGCGGGGCGTCCCGACCCTGGCGTCGCCGGAGTACGCGCGGGGTGTCTTCGATGCCATGTCCAAGAGCGGCGGCGGCGAGGATTCCTCGGGCGATGATGCCGCGCCGACGCGACGCGACGCCGTGTCGTGGGCGTGCGACTCCCCGTGGAGCTCCTTCCCACGACCGAAGGTGGCGATGGTCGGCGGATGGGGCGCGCCCGGCTCGCACCTCCTCAGCGACAGGTACATGCGCATGGTCCGATCCTTCGCCGAGGTTGTCGACGGCGACGAACCGCTCAATCTGCAGATGTTTCACCGCGAAGACACCGCCGTGCCGGTGCTCCCAACGCATCTCACTTGGCCTTTACCCGAGTTCTTCGACAACGACAGGAGCGGCGGCGACGACGAGACGCGCACGATGGCGACGACAGAGACGCCGGGGCCCAGCGCGGAGACCACGGCGATGGACGCCGACGGAAACAAGACCGCTCTTCCGGCGCAAGGCGCGTTTTATAAGCCGGGCGGCGTGGGCGTCCCGCTCGACATGGCCACGCGGCTCTCAGCGGCGGGCGCGCTGACCTGGTGGCACCTCGACGACTGCGGCGAGTTCGTCTTCCAGGTTGGCCTTCCAATCGATCGGGACGCCGCGCCGAGGGCGGGCACGAACCCGATGCGGAGGAAGGACGGCGGCGAACTTCTGGGCCCGACGGGCAAGCCGGTGTGCAAGTTGTTCGTGTTCGCGTCGAGGGAGGACTACGAGTGGATCGCGCAGGACGGCGTGATGAACCAGACGATGAAGCAGACCGCGCTGGACCTGTTCGACACGCCGACGCATTACCTGCCCAGCGAATTGGAATTGACGGAGCCGTACTCGAGCGCGCCGCTCGAGTCGGAGAAGGGCGCGAAGTTCGAAGCGGGAGTCACGGGCGGGGGAGTCAGCGGCGGCGATACCCGGCGCACCCGCGCGAAGCTGCCCACGTTCTGGGTCGCGCCCCTGGAGTGCGGCGGGTGCCCGCTGCTGTCACCCCCGAACTGGATCCACTGCGTGCTCACGGTGCGGGACTGCGTGATGGTCGAGGAACGGAGGCTATCGCTCGCGTTTCTGGATGAAGTTTTATACTTTCAGCGGCGAATGACGCGGTGGTGCGAACCCCCGGTGCAGTACAGGTTCATCCGGGAGGATCTTACCGATGAAAACAGGTGCGCGGCGCACGTCGTGGTGCCGCTGCTCAGGATGCTGTCGGGAACGAGCATCGCGGCGCGGTGTCGCGCGAGGAATTCGCTCAAGACGCTGACGTCGCCCGACGCCGGCTACGCGACGAGCGACAAAACGCGGGCCGAGATTGTCGACGCGCTGACCGACTTTGAAACCTGGCTCGCGTCGGCACCCGGGGCGGGGTGCAGGGATTTCATCGCCCGGGACACGCGCGAGCGCGCGCACGGGACGCTGCTGCGGGTGATGCGACGGGAGGGCGAGAAGAACGTTCACGCGCTCGGCGCGTTCGACCAAAATTCAGACGCATCCGACGGAGCTCCTTTCGCCGCGGTGGTGCACGAGAAGGGCCGGCCGCGGTGGGGACCCGTTCGCGGGACGCGAGAGGAGGCGGCGGCGGATCGAAAGACGATGCGCGCCGCGGTCAAGGAGGGTTCACTCGACGCGTTGCTAAAGAGATGGCGCGGGAACCTCGAGGAGTCTAGAAGCACCCGCGACTAAAATAATCGTAAAATAATCGTATAGCGTTAAAATTACAAATTCGTCACCAAAGTCACTCACTCCTTGATGGGCGAGATCAACGGCGAGATGGGATCCACGGTGACGTCCCGTCCGCCCGCGGTCTTCACCGGGGACTCCGGTGGCGACACGTGGAGCCCCGTGGCGTCGTACAAACGCCGCCGGTTAAACGCGGCGCTCTCTCTTTTTTCGTGTAAAAACTGCTCCAGCGCCTCCGTCAGCGCCTCCCGCTCGCCGATCATGCCCGCGTGGCACGCGTCAGGCAGGTGCACGAAACTCGCCCGTGGAGCCGCGAAGTGCATCTCCTTCACCACGACGCCGTTCACGCTGAAGTCCTTTCCGCCAGTCACGATCAACGTAGGTACCTCTCGTCGGTCCAACCGCTCCAACACGTCCATCGCGGTGTGCCTCTGGCCGGTGACGAGCATGCGGTTGTATGACCCGCCGTGCAGGCGCTTCATGTGCCTGTAAAACGGCGCGAACTGCGTGTACGGTATACGTATCACCCCCAGCGCCCGTGCGAGCGTATGTCCGACGTAGCTCGTGCAGAACGTCCACGCGAAGGTCACCTCCCACACGTGCGCCCAGAACGATTGGAAAGTGTCCAGCAAATGCGCCGCTACGTCTCCGAGCGCCCGGCTGCCGAACATCACCGTGCGCAGCGAGTACTGCGGGGTGCCGAGGATTAAGGCGACACCCTCGAGCCGCGATCCCGCGTGTTGCCTGCACCACTCCAACGCCACCTGGCAGCCCATGCTGTACCCCACGACTGTGACGTGCGCGACCGATGCCAACCCGCTGAAAAGAGGAAAAAAGAAAATATACATGGACGACGATGTCAGTCTAATTGCCCGTAGTGAAATTAAAATAGACTCACCGGTTATCCACGTCTTCGAGCACCAGTTGCATGTCCTCCGCGAGTGATTCGATGGACACCGCGTTGACGTCCCGCGGATCCTCGCTGCATCCGTGTCCGCGGTAGTCCCACGCGAGCACCGCGTGTTCTTTCTTCAGCGTGGGCACGAGGCCGGACCACTGGAACCCGTCGTTGCTGAGGCCATTCACGGTGACGAGCAGGGAGGATTTGGGATTGCCCGGGCGTGGTACCGGGCGGGTGAGGGCGTAGGCGACCCAGGTTCCGTCCGACGCCTGCACCCTGCCGCCGACGGCTTCGTACCGCGTGCTACCGCCGGGTGTGAACGGCTCCTTGAGCGTTGGAACGTCCGTGGTGTTGCCGTCGGTCCTGCTCTTCACGCGGAGCCTCCCGCCCGTGGTTGGCGGGGTGGTGTTGGTGTTGGCCCCCTGCGTTCGTGGCGGCGACAGGTTGGTGGGCGGCCGCGGCGTTGGGGGCTTGTGCTGCGGAGGTGACTTTGGAGTCACGTCCGCGGCGTTCGGCCCCGGGGGCTTCTTGCCCTGGCGCCTGCTCCGCGCCATCTTGAATGTTGTGATTTGATTGTCCAACTGGCGGGCGAGTTTGAGGTCGAGATTTTGAAAGCGACGCTCGAACCTGAAGCGTCGCGTTTGACTGGGCGCGTTCAAACCAGGAAATCCTGAGAAAAAATGTCGTCGGTCGTCGGTCGAGTCGAATGCATGCGAGAATGATCTCGAAGGCGCGCCGTATCCGCGCCATAACGACACGCGCCGGGGCACCGGACGCGACGGACCGCACGTCGTGGCATCGCGCGACGCGTGATCGTCCGCGGATCCACCCGCCGTTCACCGCGGACGCCGACGTGACCCTCGATCAACCCCGGTCTTCGCGGTGTCGAACTCGGTGAGCCGCAAAAGAGCCCCTCGACTTCGTCAGAGCCCATGCCCCTCTCCAGCGAACGACGACGCGGGGTGGCATCCGGTGCGAGCCCGCGGAAACCACCGTCCTCCCTGACGGCATCCACGACCCGGATCCCCACGACCCCGGCGACGATGCGAAAGAGCCCGACGACGAAGCGCACCACCGCGTCCTCGCCCGTCGGTCGGTCTCCCACCTCCACGAAGAAGAGCTCGATCGGGTCGGCGACGGGGAAAACGTCGGCATCTTCCAACACCGCGACTCGGCCCAAGTCCGCCTCGCCGCTCAAGAAGAAGACGACGGCGGTCAGCAAGAAGAAGGCGGTGACGCCCGAGAAGGCGGCATCACCAACGGAAGAGTCAACGGAAGAGGCGCCCCACGACGAGACGCCGTGCCGCGAGTCGTCGTCGCATGCGGAGGAAGAAGAAGAAGCGGATGTCTACGTCGACCTCGAACGACTCAGCGTCGCGGAAGCCGCGGTGGCGCGATCCCCGGCGCCAAGCCTCAACCTCCGCGCCGATTCATCTTCCGACGCGGGCGCTCCATCTTCTCCATCTTCACCGCACGGCGAGTCCGTCGTCGCGACGCTCAATCAGCTCAACCGCTCGTTGGACCGAGCCGGCGAAGTTCGCAGAGGCCTGGAAGTTCGATGCGACGCGACGGAAGACGCCTTCCGCGCCGCCATGGACGAACGCGACGCCGTACGCATGGAGCTCGAGGACGTCGCGGCGCTCAACGCCACGCTCCGCGCGCGGCTGGATGAGGCGGACCTGGACCTGGGGGTGATGAAACGCGCGAGGGACGTAGCCGTCGCCGACGCCGCCGAGGCCAGCCGCCGATGCGACGAGGCGCGTACGTTCGTCAGCGAACGGACGGGAGAGATGTCGCGGCTGATCGACGTCGCTGCTTCGGAACGCGACGACGCCAAGGCGGAGGCACGTGCGGCCACCGCGCTCGCGCTTCAGCTGCGGACGCGGTGCGAGACGCTCGAGAAGGAAAAGGCGCGACTGGAGACGCGTTCGGAGGATGAGGGAAACAGGTCAAGTATCGCCGCCGTCAACGAACGAGCCGCGGAGGAGGCTCGTGCACGCGCGAACGACGCGCGTGACGCCGCGGTTGAGCGCGCGGAACACCTAGCGTCCCGCCTCGAGGACGCCCAGGCTCAGTGCGCGGTGCTTCAATCCAAACGAACGCAAGACGCGGACGCCATCGCCGCGTTGAAGAAGATGAACGAGCAGCACGAACTCGCGCGCGCTGAACACGAATCGAAGCTGAACGCGGCGCTTCAAGACGCCGACGCCGCGGCATCGTTGTTAGCGGCGAACGCGGAGATGACGGAGATGCTCGAGCGGAACCTCATACGCGAGCGCGAGACCGCGGGTGAAATCGGGCGCCTCCTGTCCGAGTCCAGAGCGGAGGCAGCTAAACTCCGCGAGAGGCTTCGCGCCGGGGAGGACAAGGTGCGCGACGCGGATGCCGCGCTCAGACGGCTCGAGGCGGACGGCCCACTCAACGCACAACTGGCGGATACCAGGCGCGAGCTCGTGGATCTACGGACGCAGCTCGATGCGGAGCGCGCGAGGCGAACGGTGGCGATGGGCCGGTCGGAGGAGCTCATGGTTCAGCTCCGCGGCGTCCGCGACGAGTGCGCGGATGAGATGCGCGCGCGCAAGGAGATGGAGGCTGACGTCACCGCATGGTCCGCCGCGGTGCACGGACGTGAGACGCAGATCGTGGAGCTACGGAGTGCGCTGGAGGAGGTGCAGGCGACGCGGGAGGAGGAGCGGGTGCGGAGCGCGGAGTTACACCGGGAGTTTGCTTCCCTCGAGGCGCAGATTCGCGCTCTACGCGCGCAGAACGACGCGCTGATCGCCGACCGCGCGGCACATCGCGGCGCGTCGCTCACGCAGGACAGCGTGACGTCTTTACCGGGGTTCGGGAACTATCTTCGCGGCGTGGAGAGCGCGCCTCCGAGCCCGGTTGGAGGTGAAAGTAGTTTGAACTACGAGGAGCACAGGGCTCGGCTGGACAGCGGTCGAACGACCCCGCTTGATCAGTCGCCGATGAAGGGTGAAGTCTTCGGGTCTCCGCCGCAGTGGAAGGGTGGGTTCGATCGTGGCGCGGGGGTTCGATCGCCGCTGGGGTTCGGCGGGTCGCCCAGGGCGGCGCCCAGGACGGGCTGGGAGCGGTAGCGGTGATTTTCACCGAGGTGTAATCATTATTTAGTCTGCATTTTTGCACAAAAGCTGGTTGCTGATTGGCCGAGACAAATCCAAAAAAATCGAGATCAACCAGATAGTGCTGATAGGAATCGGAGCTCGTTGAACGCGCGCCACTCGTTCGCACGGCACATCCGTCGTCGCGTCCAACTCGTATCATGGCTTGTTCTCTGGCCACCGCCGGCACTACCTACGCGGGCGCGGCCCTCACCGGCCGCCGCGCGCCCGCCGGCCGCGTCGCCCTCAGGGGTTCCTCCCTGAAGGTTCGCGCCGCTGACGCCTCCTTCGACCCGCGCACGTTCAGGCGCGAGCTCTCCAGGTCCGGCAACTACAACCGCAAGTTCCTCAAGGACGAGGATTCCGCGAAGAAGATGGAGGACGACGGCATCGGCTACTCCAAGAGTGAGTGACACAACCTCGACCCGCACGCGTGCCTCCCACGCGCGTCTCAGACCCCGATCGATCGTTGAAACAAATTCTTTCCGCCCAACTGTTGAAGCGCCGGCGACCGAGATCTGACCAGCGCGCGCCCCCCCCTTTCGTCCACCACCAGCCGGCCTCGTCGCGAAGATGCGCGAGAGCGACAACCTGCACGTCGACGGCGACGTCACCTTCACGCTCGCCGAGTCCTACGGCTTCTGCTGGGGCGTCGAGCGCGCGGTGCAGATGGCGTACGAAGCGCGCAAGCAGTTCCCAGATTCCAATCTCTGGATCACCAACGAGATCATCCACAACCCCACCGTCAACGACCGCCTCGGCGAGATGGGCGTCCAGTTCATCGAGGAGACCGAGGCTGGGAAAGACTTCAGCGGGTGCCAGGAGGGCGAGGTGGTCATCCTCCCCGCGTTCGGCGCGTCCGTGCACGAGATGAAGCTGCTCGACGATAAGGGCGTGAACATCGTGGACACGACGTGCCCGTGGGTGAGTAAAGTGTGGAACGCGGTGGACGCGCACACGCGCAAGGAGTTCACGTCCATCATCCACGGTAAGTGGGCGCACGAGGAGACCATCGCCACCGCGTCGTTCGCGAAGACGTACCTCGTGGTCAAGGACATGAAGGAGGGTAACTACGTCTGCGACTACGTCTTGAACGGCGGCGACCGAGCGGAGTTTCTCGAGAAGTTCAAGAACGCCTACTCCGAGGGATTCGACCCGGACGTCGACCTGGAGGCGCTCGGTATCGCGAACCAGACCACCATGCTCAAGGGCGAGACGGAAGCGCTCGGTAAGCTCCTCGAGAAGACGATGATGCAGAAGCACGGCGTGGACAAGCTCAACGACCACTACATGGTCATGGATACCATCTGCGACGCCACGCAGGAGCGCCAGGATGCCATGTACAAGCTCGTGGACGACAAGCCGGACATGATGCTCGTCGTCGGGGGGTTCAACTCCTCGAACACCAGCCACCTACAGGAGATCAGCGAGGATGCGTCCATCCCGTCGTTCTGGGTCGATACATTCGAACGGTTGGACGATGAGAGCAACACGATCACGCACCGGCTGTCGCACGGGGAACTGGTGGAGACCAAGGACTGGCTCCCCGCCGGTAAGATCACCATCGGCGTGACCTCCGGCGCGTCCACCCCGGACAAGGTGGTCGAGGACGTCATGGACAAGATCATGGCGACCAAGGCGAAGATGGGTAAGGGCGCGCCCGCTCGTTGATTTTGGGTAAAGTCAGAATTTATATTTCGGTGATGATGACGATGGAGAGGCGCGGCGCGAGTGAGTGACGGGACGCCGCGTGAAGGGATGGGGGAGCGGAGTCGAGACGCGTATGGGACGAGGGTGGCGGGCGCGGTCGAGGTTTCTTTTTCGTTCGTTCGTAATACTAAAAGCTGCAGTGTAAGAGTGAACGCGTGGGACAGTCGACTGAATGGAGGCGGCGCGCTTCTCGAGTAAAGACTCGTCGTTTGTTGGCTGAATGAGCGCACGTGCCGACGGTTCGGTGCGAACCAGTGTGGACCACGAAATCGCCGTCCTCGTCACATCCGGTGCCGAGAGATTGGTGCGAGATTGAGAGATTGCGGTTACAAACGGGTTATTTTTGAGTTATTTTGCCAATTTCTGACCGTGCGCATGTGGCTGCCGCGAGGTAAAATTGGATTCTCGGAGGTTGCGAGACGAAGCGGTGCGTTTTCCGTTTCGCGTCCCTTGAACGCCCTGACGGGACACCAGAGCACTGCGCGCACGTCCGCGGGCAGCCTCCGCGGATATCGGCGTATCGGTAGGTCTCTACTTGAGTACGTTCCCGATACACGTCGTGAACATGGCGACGGGCGCTTCCATCGTGGTGGAGGCCGGCGTGCGGTGTCGGGCGCGAGGCGAGATTTTCCCACCACCGAGGAAACCTGCCGGCGTCCGCGTGCATGCCCGAACCGTTCTGCCTTGCGCATCCGGGACGGGTATCGCACGGCGCGCGTCGATGTCGACACACGCGCGTTGCTTCGCGAGCGTCACGCTCGACCGATACGGCCGACGCGGCGGCGCATCGGCCACGGGCGAGCGGCTCGGCGCGCGTTTTCCGTCCGCGTCGGAGACTTCGTCGCGTGCTGTTCCCGTGCTTTTACGGTCGAGGCCGCGGAGAACTGCGCGGTGCCTGACGCCTCGCGCGGTGATGGACCCGACCGCCTATCCCGACGGACGATGGTCCGTGGGGTCTCACGCGAGCCCTGGGACCCGCCGCATCGCCCAAGGGTGCGTCTAACATCCGTTCCATTCCACCGTCGTCGCATCTTTCATTCAGGTCACCGCGTTCCGCGGCGCGGGTCCAGTCAGCACGACGCCCGCGCTTTTCATTTACCTGACAGCCGCCGCGAGACGTCCCTCGCCCGCCGTCCACGCGTGAAACTGACCGCGCGCACTGTCCGTTATCATCGCAGGAAAACATTCGATGACAAACTCAACGCCATCGGGGTCATCCTCACGGTGCGCCGCCCCGGTCCACATCCCACTCGCCCGTCGTCAACAAAGTTCACATCCCCAGCCGAAACGCACACGACACGAAAAACAAAACTTTCCCCTCACATTCCGACGACCCTTCACATCCCCACACAGACACTCGCGTTGGCGCTCACGTCCGCGCTCGTCACCGCGTGGTCCTTGCGCGCGTACCCAACCGCCATCGGACTCGGACACGCGTCCGTCATCGTCAACTTACTCCTCTTGACAGAGACGGCGGTTCGATCAGCGGTGAAACCATCCGTCTCGTTCGCGACTTCCTCTCGAGACCGCCAGGACCGATACACAAACCCGCGCGATGCCCCGGCGTTTCTCGTCCTCGACACCGTATCACTGGCGCTGGTTACACTGCACAGCCTGCAGGTGTGCGGGTTCGTTCACTTCGCGGATCCCCGCGTTGCCTTGGCGCTCGTCGCGGCTTGGCCGGCGACGATCGCCAACTGGATCACGCGGCTCGCGCTTGAGACGACCGCGTTCGACTCCCTCGCGCGCGCCGTCGCCGTCAAGGAAGTTGCCGCGATGCGCCTCGCGACGCAGGTTCGGCGTCTCGGTGGTGTTCGGTCCGTACCTCCCGACGCCAACGCGTTTAAACGGTTTCTGCACTGGTGCGCGTGCATGTGGGATAGCGGAAAGCTGATGGCGGAGAGCGGCAGCGGTCGCACGTTTCGAAGGGCGATGCTGGCGTGCTCCTGCGTGGACTGGGTGCTGTTGTTGGGCGCGTGGACCGCGATGGGGATCCAGGGCGCCGCGACGCACGGCGGGACGTGGGTCAATCCGGCGGCATCCGCGGCGGTCCCGTTGGCGATGTTTCTTGCGCTCGACGCGATTCGCCTATCGTGCCAGCTCGCGCATTCCAAGTTGCTCCGAAGGCTTCGGAGCCGGCGGCTGGGTGGGACCTCACGCGGGTCCAGTACCCGCTCGTTCATTCGTCCACCCGCGGGGATGACCACCGGGCTGACGCGGTGGGTGTTCTTTAGCAACATCGCGTGTTTCATATCCGTAGCGGCGCTCGGATGTAGCGGCGGCGGCTGGCGGGCGCCGGTGTCGGTCTTCACCCCATTCGTTTCTTTTCTCTTGCTCGGTAGGTTCCACCGGCTGATGATCGAGGGTGCGTACCTCGCCGCGACGTTGTTGGCCAAGGTGGTCGATCGCTCGGGAGGTACGCTCCCGGTGTTCGTGGACGTGGGAGGCGGCGCGCGCGGTGATGCCGGCAGGGTGAGCGGCAGTTCATACGCTTCGTCCATATCGCCGCGATATCTCGAACCGGCACGAAACGAGCTGTACGTATCCGGGAATAAAAGTGCAAGAGGCCTTCTCGGATCCATCCGCGCTGGGGTGTCAAACAAGGTGGACGCCGCGGGACGGTCGATGGACGCGTTCCTCACCGGCGTCGGCCGCGCGCGCGTGGACCAGTTCGGCCCGCCCGGCGTCAACGCGGACGACTCGAATTCCGGCCTGTCGCTACCCGAGTTCACCGAGGCCATCTCCACCGGTCTCCGCGGTCACCTCGCGGGTAAAGTCGCCGAGGATGCGGCGAAGAAACTGTTCGATGAGATGACCAGCGGCGACGGGGACAACGCGGTGGGGTTAACGGAGATCAAGGAGTGGCTCGCGGACCAGCCGCCGCTGGACGATAACGCGATGACCGGCGCCTCGTCCGCGTCGAATTCGGGTTCGGTCGACGACGACGACGTGACCGGCGATCAATGGCGCGTCTCCGTGCAGAGGGTGCTGCTTCAGTTCGTTGAGAGCAGGGACCGCGTGACGAGCGCGATGACCAAGACGTTCGAGGATATCCAGGGCCACGTGCTCCCGATGATGCCCATGATGCCCCACGAACCGCGCCCGGGGCTCCGACTCCTCTCCCTGGAAGGTGGAGGAATCAAGGGCCTGACGCTGATCTGGCAGCTGCGCGCGCTGGAACGCGCGGCGGGCAAACCCATCCACGAGCTCTTCGACCTCATCGGCGGCGTATCCACCGGCGGGATCATCGCGCTCGCCATCGCCCGGGGTACGCCGCTCGACGACTTGGAAGAAATGTACTGGGACATCGCCCGGTTGGTCTTCGGCAAGCAGAGCGCCGTGCGGCAGCTCATCAAGGGCCACGCGGGTGAGAACGACGAGATCAAACGGCTCTTAGTGGAAGGCCTCGGGGACCTGCCGATGATCACCGACGACCCGGGCCAGCGCGTGAAGTGCTTCGTGGTGTCCACGCAGCAGACGGACAGGCTGGAGGTTCGCTTAATTCGTTCCTACAAAAACCCAAACAAAGGCCGCGACCAGAACGAGCGGTGGGCGCAGTGGGAGGCTGGCATGGCCACCTCCTCCGCGCCCACCGTCTTCCCGCCGTTCATTCGGACCGACGCCACCACCGGAGATACGTCCACGTTCATCGACGGCGCGTTGAGTGGGTACAACAACCCGTCGTCCTTGGTGCTGAACGAGGGCCTGGACTTGGCGGAACCCGGACAGCGCATCGACGTGTTACTGTCGTTGGGATGCGGCGAGGCGAAAGGGTCGATGGGAGATAACCCGTTCTGGATCGTCGGGCAGGTGATGAACCTCGCGTTCGACACCGAGTTGCAGGAAGCGCACGTCGCGTCCATGATCAGGCGGTTCTCGCCGCAGACTTCGCACGTGCGGGTCAATCCCCCGACGGCGCATTACTCGCTCACCGAGCACAGGGTGGACGTGTTGACCCGAATGGAGGACGACACGCGCGCGTACCTCGCGGAGACGCGGCCCATCTTCGCCGAGCTCGCATCCAGGCTCACGGCGCACGTGGGGGGTGACGCGGAATGTAACAAGGAGAGCGGCAAGGATAACGCGTTCGACGACGAACGCGGCGCCCGCGCGAACAACATGGTGGCCAATCTCGCGGCGATGGGTTTCTCCGGCGGGGATCTATCGAAGGTTCCAGCCGCCGCGGCTGGAATGGTGGACACGGGCATGGCGTCGATGCGGACGTGGATCGACGAGAGCTTCCCGACGACGCCAGGGAAGGCGCGCTGAACTGATGTACTTGTATGACTACATGTATGACCACCGTCGCCTATCGACTCTATGATTCTTTTTTTCAATCCGATTCATTCTTCGCGCTAAGAGTAACTATAACCGTCCGCTTCAGTGATCCCCGTGAAAGGCTTCGTCGTCGTCGGGGTGCGCCATCGGAGGCGGCGGGGGTTGGTTAACCCTCGCCGCGAGCACCGTCGCGGGCACCGCCGCGACCGGTGCCGGCCGCGTCCACTGCCTCTTCCCCGTCGCCGTCTCCCAGTACCACGCCCGTCCTCCCCGCGTCTGATCCTTGAGCTCCTTCCATCCCGGCGGCAGCGACGGCGCCGCCATCGCCGTCCCCTGCACCAGCCTCAGGCCCGCGCCCCGTAGCTCCTCCGGCATCCCCCAGCGCGTCTCGCCGGTGTCCTTGTTCCAGTAGTACTTGCTGCCGTCCCTCGCGAGCGCCGCGCCCCACTTGTCGTCGGCGTCGAGGAGCCTGGCGCGTTCCTCCGCGTGGTCGACGTCGGTAACCTGCTGATGCGCGTGCGCCGCGATGGATCGCGCGCGCTCTGCGAGCGCCGCGAAGTCGGCCATGACCTCCTCGTGCCCCGCGGCCGGCGTCATCTCGGGCTGCGTCGTCATCTCCGCGAAGCGCGGGTCCTCCTGGAACCTCGCCGCCCAGTCCACCGTGCCGCTCTCCCTCTCCTGCTTCTTCTTCTTGATGTGCGCGCCCGCGAGGTTGTTGGGGTTGGCGGGCTTGTCGCCGTTGCCCCACTGCGGGTTGTGGTGCGTGCGCGTGCCCTCGCTGAGGTTCTCGCCGATGATGCCCATGGCGAACCTCCGACGCACGCGCGAGATGAGTGAAATCTGACCGGCCAACGGGAGTCCCGAGGCTGCCTCGTGCGCAGTGAGAAAACCTGACCCGATCTCGGCGCCGGCCCTCACAGCAAGAGAGCGCGTGGATCAGGATCGCGCGGCTCGAGGACACACGTCCACGCCCTCGCATCGCGATTTACCCACAGTGAACGCGGCGGCGGCATCGAACGGAAGCGATGAGCGCGTTGAGCCGGCTGGTCGCGAGCGCGGCTGCCAGGCTGGGCGGCGCCGGGCATCATCTGCGACGACGCGCTCGTCCGTTCGCGGGGCACGACGCGCGGTGGCACAGATCGTTCTCCGCGACGGACGGCGGCGACGGCGAGGACGACGACGCGGATACTGCCGGCGACGGGGATGACACGGGAGAGGACGCGCCGTCCATCGAGGCGTCCGACGAAGGCGCCGATGACGACGCGGGTGATGACGACGGCGAGGCGAATCCAGCTTCCGAGAAGGCGGTGTCCTTCCAGACGGAGGACATCAAGGACACCGCGGAGGACGGCGAAGAGATCCAGCTCGTCGCCGTCGTCCCCGACGACCCGAACGTGTACGACGCGCAGGAGAAGAAAGGGTGGCTGTTCGACCTCACCGAGCAAGGCCACACCCTGGATTGGAACCCTAACATTCGCAACGCGCACCTCAGCGATCGGGCCAAGACGCAGATGTACGTCATGCATCGTAAAGACCCGAGCACGTGGGACGTCCCGTCACTCGCGGAGCGGTACAAGATACGGCAGCAGCGGGTGATGGCCATCCTCGCGCTGAAGAAGATCCAGCACGACACCGTCAAGGCGGGCTCACCGACGTTTCCACATCTCGAGGCGGCGTTCGAACAGATCCACGGCGCGGAGCACATCGGCTCCGGGGAGAGGCACGTGCGCGTGGTGCCCTCCTTGCCCAACTTCGCCGTCGTCCCTGCAGGAACCCCAGAGCACGAACTGCGGGACATACTTCCCAAGTTTCGAACAGACGAGGAACGCGCGGCGAACGAGGAGAAGGAACTGGTGAAGCAGTTCAAATCTGCGCTCGAGTACAACACGGGCGTCGCGGGACCGGGATTGAACCGCCGCGGGCGGTTCAAGCACCCGACCGGGCGGCCGAAGGGTGGGTACGGGCTGTTGGTGGTGCCCCAGGTTGCCAACGACGGCAAGAAGGCACACGCCAAGGCTCGGCGGGAGGGACGGTCGATGAAGCCGCCCAAGCCGTACGTTGCGTACGCGGATGGGACCAAGCGTGAGATCAACG
>Ga0209631_10003466_pt1 | contig 18085 bp, 16 predicted proteins | sample COG_08_FD_184752 | JGI IMG/M metagenome (GOLD analysis project Ga0209631, IMG submission 184752) | Pelagic Microbial community sample from North Sea - COGITO 998_met_08 (SPAdes) (version 2) | ecosystem: Environmental > Aquatic > Marine > Neritic zone/Coastal water | place: Helgoland, sampling...
TAGATCTCATCCCAACACTGGTCTCAGATTTTTCTTCAATAAATCCTGGTTCAAGGTTTGAGACTCATGCTTATCATTTCAAGGAAATGATCAATCACATAAGAGATGGAAGTATTGATTTTGGAGTAGCTTTTGAGGCTAAGGAATATGAAGACGTTGAATGCATAAGAATTTTTGAAGGTAGTTTTGTAGTTTTAGGCTCTGAAGATTTTTCTTTTTCGAAACAAACTATATCTTTGCAAGATTTGGAAGGTATACCTTTTGTTGGCATTGAAGGACCGTTATCAGAAAAACTTTATTCTTATTTTTCCAAGAAAAAATTTATTCCAAATTTTATTACAAAAACTGATTCTTATCTCATGGCTGCCTCGTATGTCAAAAAGGGTCTAGGGATATCTGTTTTAGATCAAATCTCTGCCTCTTCACTGAATTCATCTGGCTTTATTTGGAACTTAAAAGAAGCACCTTCCTGTAATGTATATTTAGTTATCCCAAAAAATATTACTAAATCACATATTCAAGAAAATTTTATAAGTTTTGTAATCAACCATAACTATAAGTTATAGATTTAGTTAACAATAGAATTTATATTTTCTATTGGTCATAGCTAAAATTCCTTTATGGACATTCATATCATTGGCGCTGGAGTTATTGGTTTAACCACAGCTTATTACTTATGTGAAAAAGGTCATAAAGTAACAATTATTGAACAAGAGAGTAATGTGGCTTTAGGCGCCAGTTTTGCAAATGGAGGTCAACTATCTTATTGCTTTTCTGACCCACTAGGAAAGCCTGGTCTTTTACCAAAGTTACCTGGTATTGCATTAAATAGAGATTTAGCTATTAGGTTCAATATACCTTCTTCATACGAATCCTTAAGATGGTTAATGCGCTTTGCCGCTAACTGTACAGAAAAAAATCATGGTAAAAATCAATTGCAACTTGCAAAACTATCTTTATCTTCCATGTCATTACTCGCAAAAATGAGAGATCATTTAAATTTAACATTTGATCATCAAAAGAGTTCAAAACTTGCTCTTTTTGAAAAAAAGAAAGATTTTATAAATGAGATGAAGTCTTTGAGCTTAAAACAAAGTCTTGGTAATGATAATAAGGCAATTTCTATTCAAGAAGCTGAATCTTTAGAGCCTGCTATAAGTAATTTAACTAAACAATATGCAGGAGCGATTTATTCAGAATCAGACGAAGTGGGAGATACACTTCTCTTTTGTAAAGAACTTAAAGATTGGCTGATAAAAAATGGAACTGATTTTCATTTTGAAACGCAAGTAATTGAGTTAATGAAAAAAAATTCAAAATGTTATGGCATAAATACTAATAAAGGTTTTTTCGAAACAGAAAATGTAATAGTTTGTGCTGGTTCATTAACAGAAAAGATTGTTCAATCTCCATCTCCTATTACATCCGCTAGAGGTTACAGCTTAACTTTACCAAAAGGGAGTGTGGATCTCGATGTGAGCTTAACTCTTTCAGATCAAAGAGTACTTTTTACTAAGCTAGGTGAAAAAATTAGAGTAACAGGATTTGCTGATCTCTTTTGCAAAGAAGTTGATGACGATAAAAGAATCCAAGAGCTAATGAATATAGCTCAAGACGTTGCCCCAGAACTGGCAGATTATGATTCTTCAAAAATTGATTCTTGGTCAGGAGATAGACCCTTAACACCCTCAAGTATCCCTTGCATTGGTCCTTCTAAAATTGAAGGCGTATTTATAAATTCTGGCCACGGATTCTACGGTTGGACGCTTTCTTTTGCTTCAGGAAAAATAATTTCAAATTACTTTTAACTTGCTTTAGACTTTCTACAATAAACCAAGTTTAATTTGAAAGTTAAGTATATTCTCTCTATGGATGGTGGCGGTGTAAGAACGCTCGCCTCCATTACTTTTTTAAAAAAATTAGAAAAAGAACTTGGTGTAAAGATTCACGATAAATTTGACTATTTCATAGGAACATCTGCTGGAGCGATTTCTTGTTTAGGACTTGCTGTTAAGAAATTCTCAACTATCGATCTAGAAGATATATGGGCTCCCAGAAATTTAAAAAAAACCATGCAATCTTCTTCATGGGAACTTAGATTGGGGCTTTTGCAAAGTAATCCTAAGTATACAAGTATAGGTAAACGAGAGGTTCTTACTAAATATTTTGGAGATTCTGTTCTAGGAGATTCACATAAACCAGTTGCTGCCCTGAGCTATGATATTGAGAAACGAAGTCCTGTCCTGTTTAGGTCTTATATGGACGCAGATAAAGATATATCCATAGTAGATGTCGGAGATGCTACTTCTGCTGCTCCAATTTATTATCCAACTGCTAAAGTAGGTAACCGATATCTTATTGATGGAGCTATAGTGGCTAATCATCCGGTATTACATGGATATGTAGAAGCAAAAAAATTATTTCCTAATTCAGAAATAAAAGTTTTAAGCATTGGAACTGGTTTAAGTAAGAGATCTCTGAACGGAGAAGCATCTAAGAAATGGGGAATAGTGGGATGGCTTATGCATGACTTGTTTGGATTAATGGTAGAAAGTAGTTTAGATCACGAATTAGCGGGAGATTTGATAGGAGAACATTACTTAAGGGTCAACTCCCCAATCAATCTAGTAAATAGAAGATTAGATGATCGAAGCACTTCAAATGTAGAAAGAATTACTAAAATGGGAGAAAATTGGTGGGATGATTTTGGAGATAAAGCTATAAAATTGTTAACTGAATGAAAAATATTTTCTTACTTATAATAATTGTTTCCCTATCCAGCTGTTCGGTTAACCCCGTGACTGGTAAACAAGATTTTGTAATGATCAGCGAAAACCAAGAAATTCAGATGGGTAGAGAGTATAACGCCCAGATCTTAAAACAGAATCCAGTTTATCAAGATCAAGAATTACAAGACTATGTTCAATCTATAGGAGAATCTCTTGCAGCAAATAGCCACAGGCCCAACTTAGTTTATAGATTCACTGTTTTGGATAGCCCTGATATAAATGCTTTTGCTCTTCCAGGAGGGTACATATATATCAATAGAGGATTAATGGCTTATTTATCCAGCGAAGAGGAACTAGCAGCTGTTTTAGGACATGAAATAGGTCACGTTACAGCGAGGCATAGCGTTAGGCAGTATTCCCAATCTCAACTTATGGGAGTCTTATCAACAGCGATAGAGATTAATTCAGGAAGAACGGCAGGAAACTTAGCTAATCTTGCTTCTGGCGCGCTGCTGTCAGGTTATGGCAGAGATATGGAGCTTGAGGCTGATGACCTAGGAGCACAATATATTTTTCAAGAAGGATATTCAGCTCAAGGTATGTATGAAGTATTGTCTGTTCTCAAGGATCAAGAAATCTATTCAAAGAAAATTGCCGAACAAAGAGGTCAAGAGCCCAGAAGTTACCATGGCGTATTTGCCAGCCACCCCTCCAACGATCGAAGACTTCAGGAAGTTTTAAATAATGTTAGTGTTTCGTACAAACAGGGTGTAAAAAATAATAATGATATTTTCCTCTCAAAAATTGAAGGAATGGTTTTTGGGGATTCTGAACAGTCAGGTGTGAGAAGAGGTGATGAATTCTTTCATGGATCACTTGATCTCTTTCTCTCTTCTCCTTCAACTTGGGAGATTATTAATACGCCTAATACTTTAGTATTCAGTTCTCCGTTTGGTGAGGCAATCTTACAAATGACTATTGAAGACCTTAACTATAAAGAATCGCCCGAAGAGTATATGAGGCGTTTCGCTTCTGATACGTATGATGACCAAATCCTGACAATAAACGGTTTTGAAGCCTTCACAACAAAAGCTATTAAATCTGGAAGAATGACTAGGATGGCGGTTATATTTAAACAAGATCAGGTCTTTCAATTCATCGGTTATTTAAAAAATGAAGATACAAACCTGTCTCAATTTGACACTAACTTCTTGAAGATCATCAATTCATTTAGAACATTAAAAGAAGAAGAGAAGAAATTAGCTAAACCTTTAAGATTATCTTCTTATAGAGTAAAGAAAGAAGACACCTACAAATCTTTAGGCTTGAAAAGCAGCATAGCTAACGATGCTGAAGATCAATTACGTCTCATAAATGGAGATTACCCCGACAAACCCTTATCGATTGGAAGAGTGATTAAGATTGTTCAATAATCTATAAAGGGTTAATAAGATGTCCGCCATCTACAGGAATAATTGAACCTGTCATAAATGCCGACGCTTCGCTTGCCAATAACAACAACACTCCATCAAGGTCTGATTCAAGGCCTAACCTATTCATAGGGATATTTCTTATATAGCTTTGACCTTCATCGGTTGCAAAGAACTCATCATTGATTTCAGTCAAGATATAGCCAGGGGCTATAGCATTAACTCTGATATTTGATCGTGCGAGCTCTAAGGCCATACTTTTGGTGAGCTGGATTAATCCAGCTTTAGCAGTTGCATAGCTTGCAAGATTTAATCCTACCCGAAGCCCTAAAATAGAAGCAATATTCACTATACTGCCTGGTTTATTCTCTTCAAGTAAAGAGTCTGTAAAACTCTTAGCCACTCTGTAAGCGCCATTAAGGTTTGTATCAAGAACATAATTCCAGCTCTCTTCATCCAAGTCTTTGAATCTTCTAGGGTCAGATGTCCCAGCATTATTAATTAGTATATCTGGAGCACCCACAGAATTATTTATCTCCGAAAATAGCTCTTTAACACTATCTTCGGAAGTCACGTCTAAGGGCAGGACAAGAACTTCTCCATCGATCTCATCTTTGAGTTCTTCAAGATTCTGCATTCTTCTTGCACATATGACCAAATTTGCACCCGCGGCAGAAAGAGTCTTGGCAAAATGTTTTCCAAGACCAGAGGAGGCTCCTGTGACAACGGCTGTTTTGCCATCTAGATTAAAAATTTTTTGCATAGCTATTTAATGTTTTTTAGAAGTAACTCAACTTCTTTGATTAGATTATCCTGGTGAGGTTGGAGTTCTTGTTGACCAAGATTCCCTATTATTGCTTGAAAGGGATCTTTAATATTCATATTTTCTTCAGCTAGAGTTTCAATAACAGCATGTGCAAAAAATGGTACTGTTGCAGCACTATAACCACCTTCATGGGTCATAAGAATTCTCCCATTGCAAAGCTCTTGAGCCGACTTCATAATTTTTTCAGTTAACGACTTAAATCCCTCGCTGGTAAGCATTTGCCTACCAATAGGATCACCGGCACCCCCATCAAATCCTGATGGAACAATAATTAATTCGGGTTTGTATTGTTCAAGGGATGGTATCACAACTCTATCAAAGGCGGCTTCGTAAGCTCCTACTCCCGAACCTGGCGGAAGGGGTATATTAATATTGTAACCACTTCCTAAACCTTCACCATTCTCTGACACCAGTCCTGAGTTAGAAGGAAAGTTACGATCCTGGTGAATGGATATCGTTAAGGCATTAGGATCATCATAAAAAGCCGCTTGAGTTCCATTGCCATGATGAACGTCCCAGTCTACGAATGCGATCTTATTAAGACCTTTATTTTTTAACGCATGCTTACCTGCTATGGCAGCATTACCAAACAAGCAAAAACCCATAGCTTTATTAGGCATGGCATGGTGACCCGGTGGCCTGACCAAGGCATAGGCATTATCAACTTTTCCTTCAATGATATGGTCCAAGGCTTCAATAACACCACCAGTGGAAAGTAGGGCAATATCAAAACTTCCAATGCCTGTTGGTGCGCTTATTCCAGCATTAACACTTATTGAATCATTTAAAGACTTCATATGATCATAATGATTCTCGGTATGGAATAAGAGAATCTCCTCTTTGGTTGCCTTTCTTGGTTTTATCTTTGTAAGTTTGTCGTAGAGTCCAGAGACTTCCATTAAATTCTTTATCCTTCTTTTTGAATCAGGGCTTTCAGAATGATGGAGAGGTTCTACAGGAAAACCATAAGGGACATAATCTGCGTGATTGCCCGTATGGTGCCAGAGATAAAGTTCGTGAAATACTAATCCAGTTTTCATAGTCTATTTATATAATTTCAAAATATCTTTCGAGTTCCCATGTTGAAATAATAGAAGAATCAAAAGGATTCTTATTTTTTTGAAATTCTTCATATTCCCATGTTCTTGTATTTGCAAAATGATTTACAAAAGTTTCACCAAATAAATTTTTTGCAGATTCAGATTGTTTGAATAATTTTGCAGCTTCACCTAAATCGGAAGGGACTTGATATTTTCTATCAAGCTTAAGGTCATATGCACCGCCTTGTGTTTCAGGAGTGGGTTCTATTTTTTCTTTAATGCCAAGGTATCCTGCTCCAAGAGTAGCAGCCAAGGCTAGATAAGGATTAGAGTCCGCGCCCGGTAACCTATTCTCAATACGTTGACTATCTGCATCACCCGTTATTGCCCTAAAGCCTGTTGTTCTATTCTCAACTCCCCAAGTCATATTTATAGGAGCCCAAGCTCCAGGACAAAGTCTTTTATAAGAATTGACTGTTGGAGCAATCATTACAGAAAATTCTCGCATATATTTTTGCAAGCCACCTATAAAATATGTGAAGTCTTTAGGTAGTTCATTCTCTTTAGTGGAGCTGAATAAGGATTTGCCTTCTAGGTCTTGAAGAGACACATGTATATGTCCTGACTGTCCTGGATATTGTCCAGACCATTTCGCCATAAAGTTCGCCATTAAATTATTTTTTTGAAACAATACTTTTGAAAAGGTCTTAAATAACGTGGCCTTATCTGCTGAATTAATTGACTCATCAACCATGATTGCTGCTTCCAGAACTCCAGGACCGGTTTCAGTATGCAGACCCTCCAAATGCATATCCATATCTACACAAAGGTTGAGTAATTGTTGATAAAGATCTGAATGTGTACTGCTTCTCAAAACAGAGTAACCATACATACCAGGTGTGAAATTTTTTAATTTTTTAAATTTTTTCTCCCGAATCGTATGTGGGGTTTCGTCAAAGAGAAAGAATTCATACTCAAATGCTGACTTTGATTGGATGCCATTCTCTTTTAGAGTCTCAAGAATTTTCTTTAACACTCCCCTTGGGCAAACTGAATCGTCAGATAATTCAGCTAAAAAAAGAGGTATGTTTTCCTCGAAGGGTATTACTCTTCCTGATTCTGGAACGATAGATGCTTTGGCATCAGGGAAACCAGTATGCCATCCAGTGACAAGCTCTTCTTCCGATGTGTTACTAAATTCATATAATTCATCATTGCTATCCCATCCAAATATCACATCACAGAACCCAAAACCTTTTTTTGAAGATTTGATGAATTTATCAACATGCATGTATTTACCGCGGAGAATACCGTCGATATCTGTAATCGCAACTTTGACGTATTCTGTTTTAGATGACTCTAAAAATTTTTTGATGTCTTCAGCAGATTTTAATTTTCTAATTTTCATTATCTAGACTCTAAGGTTTTAGTATAAAACAAACTCAAAATGTTAGAATTCTTTGTGAATTGTAACTTCATAACTTTAAATGAATAGAAAAAACATATCGGTGCTTGGGGGAGGGAGCTGGGGAACAGTTCTAGCCTATCTTGCTTCATTGAATGGAAATCAAGTTAATTTATGGATGCGAGATAATGACTTAGCCGAAGAAATCAATAACACAAGGACAAATAAGAGGTATCTACCTAATTTAGATCTTGGAAAAAATATCACTGCCACTTCACAAATAGAGGATATTAAAGAATCTGATTTAATTATTTTCTGTGTGCCTAGCGATGCTTTTCGAGATGTCTCTCTTTTAGCTTCTTCATTTATAAATGAAAACACATTTTTGGTAACTGCAACCAAAGGAGTTGAAAAAGACGACTTTAGTTTGATGAGCAAAATTTTAGAAGAGTACTATTCTAAAAATCTTATCGGTATTTTAAGTGGTCCTAATTTAGCAGAAGAAATTGCTAATCATCATTTATCCGGAACAGTGATTGCCAGTAAACACAAAATCTTAAGAGATGAGGTCATTCAAAATTTATCAACAGATTTTTTTAGAATCTATGAGAATGATGACCCTTATGGGGTTGAGATGGGAGGGGCACTAAAAAATATTTATGCCATTGCTTGCGGTATAGCAGATGGCTTGAGCTCAGGAGAAAATACCATCGGCATGATAATGACTAGAGGTTTGGGTGAGATGAGTCGTTTAGCAACAGATTTAGGTGCAAATCCACAAACATTTCTTGGTTTGGCTGGAGTAGGTGATCTTATTACAACTTGTGCTTCACCACTGAGCAGAAATCACCAATTCGGTAAATATATCGGAGAAGGTCTTTCTGTAGAACAAGCGAAGCAAAAAATAGGACAAACTATTGAGGGTTTAAAGACCTTAAAAGTTGTAAAAAATATTTCTGATAAGCATGGCGTTGAAATGCCGATAGTGGATTCTCTTTACAAAATCATCTATAAAGGTACTAATCTAGATGGTTCAATTCAAAATGTATTGGGTCAGGATATGATTAAAGATGTGGAATTTATAAAATAAAAAAATAATGTCAGAAATTGAAGAAGAAAAGATCATCGATGTTGGTTCGGAAGAATTCATTGATAGCGACGAGTGGAAAGATAATTTTTTAAAACAAGGAAAATGGATTAGGCTTTTTTGGATGCTAGCATTCTCTTTTGTTTATTACCTGTCTATGACAGTACTTTGGTTAATAGTATTCACTCAGTTTCTTTTTGTTTTAATTACAGACAAGAGAAGTGAAAATATTTCAAAAGTTTCTATAGGATTCAGAGACTATATGGTCCAAATCCTAGACTACTTAACTTACCACTCTGGAGAGAAGCCATTTCCGTTCAGTGAATTTCCTAAATCTGAAAATACGAACGAAAGCGAATAACTAAAATTTAAATCATAAAAGGTCTTTCAGGATGGAAAACTTCAACAATAAAATAGCGGTCGTGACCGGTGGTGGAACTGGTATGGGCAGAGAGCTTGTCAGACAACTTGCAAAAGAAGGTTGTCATGTAGCTATGTGTGATGTCATTGAAGATAACATGCTAGAAACATATGAAATCGTATCTAAAGCATCTCCAAACGTAACCATTACAAAGCATGTTTGCGATGTATCCAACGAAGAGCAGGTAAACCGTTTTAGAGACGAGGTTCTATCAGAACACAAAACAGAAACAATCAATCTACTATTTAATAATGCAGGTATTGGTGGAGGAGGTAGTTTCGTCGAGTCTTCTAGGGAAGAATGGGAAAGATGTTTTGCAGTTTGTTGGTATGGAGTTTATTACTGTTCGAGAGCCTTTATGCCTGCAATGGTTGCAAGCTCTGAGGGTCACTTAGTCAATACTAGCAGTGTTAATGGTTTTTGGGCAAGCCTCGGTGGAACACCTCATACTTCATATTCAGCAGCAAAATTTGCTGTTAAAGGGTTTAGTGAAGCCCTATTGGATGATTTTAGGATGAACGCTCCCCATTTAGGAGTTTCTGTTGTCATGCCTGGTCATATAGGAACTTCAATAGCTATAAATACAGGAAAGATTCTCAATGCTAATTCAACCGGAACTTCTATTGAACGCAGCGATGAGGAAATGCAAAAAGTAAAAGACAATATGATTAAGCTAGGAGCACCAGTCCACAATCAATCTTTAGACCAAATTAGAGATATTATTAAAGAACGTGCAAACTCTTTTAAAGAAGATGCACCAATGACAGCGGCTGAAGCTGCAACGATTATTCTAGATGGCGTTAAAGAAAATAAATGGAGAATTCTTGTTGGTGAAGATGCAAAAGCACTTGATAAGTGGGTTAGAGAATCTCCAGAGGATGCTTATAATATTTCATTCAATTTAGAAAAAAGAAAAGAAGAAGGCGATTAATTCAACCTTAAAAGGAGAGGAAAAATATGAAGAGTTTCAAAGATAAAGTAGCGGTAATTACTGGGGCTGGTTCTGGAATGGGAAGATACCTGGCTGTGTTATTGGCCAAAGACGGTGCAGATGTCTCTGTTTGTGATGTAAATGAAGAAACATTAAATGAAACAGTTGAGATGCTTCGAAAATATAACGTGTCAGTTTCTTCACATATACTAGATGTTTCAGATAAGGAGGCTATTGAAGCTCTTCCTGAAAAGGTCATCGAGCAACATGGCAAGGTAGATATGGTATTTAATAACGCCGGAGTAACTACAGGAACTCACTTCAAGGATATGGATGAAGATAATTGGGATTGGGTTATGGGAATCAATTTTGATGGAGTGATTAATAGTACAAGAGCTTTTATTCCTCATATGGTGGATAGCCCTGAAGCTGCTATTGTAAATACTTCTTCTATATTTGGGATGGTCGCTGTTCCAGGACAAACTGTTTATCACGCAACTAAATTTGCTGTCAGAGGTTTTACTGAGAGCCTGGCTATGGAGATGAAGGAAACAAATCCTAATCTACAAATTCATTGTGTTCACCCTGGCCATATCGGAACTAATATTGCGGCTGATGCACGATTTGATGAAGAAAATTTTAATCAAGATGAAACTCAGGTTAGTAACTCAATCTTTACAAGAAATGCCCCTAAGTCTCAAAAGGAAATGGGAGACTTATTTAGAGAGGGTGGCATGCACCCTAGCAAGGCAGCAGAAATTATACTGAATGGGGTTAAGAAGAATAAGACGAGAATTTTTATAGGACTGGATGCCAAGCTCCTTGATCTTTCCCAAAGGATATTCCCTAAGCATTATCACAAAACGTGGGCTCTATTTATGCCTCTTTTGATGATTTTTAGAGATAAGAAGCCATTAAAATCACTTGATTAGCTTCTTAAAAGTCGAATAATTTGGATTATCAACTGCAATTTTATTCTTAGATAGAGTAACAAGTAGATCTTTTAAATCTTGATCTTCTAGATCAATTTTTTCTTCTTTTATCAGCAAAGCCAACGTTTCTACACTTGGCGTATCTGACTCCATTAAGCTTTGTAATAGATTGATCACTTCATTAGAAAGCTCGTCTCCTTTTTCTATTTCTCGGATCACTATATTTAAAACATTTTCGACAATTCTTAATTTGAAAGCTAAATGAGGTGGCACTTCAGATTTAATTTTTGTATCTAGGAAGTGGTTTATTGCTGCAAGTAAATCAACACTAGTAGGTTTATCAAAAATCACTATTTACCTCCAAGGAATAGAAGATCTGCTATATCAAGTTCGGTTTCAGAAACTCTTCTACCGATTGCAGCTTTTTCAACTGAATTAACTGAACCATTTAAATGTGCAGAGGCTTGTATGAGACAAATGACACCCCATCTAAAAGTACCAAAGACTTGCCATGTTCTTACTAAATCTTCGTCTACTTGAAACTGACTGATTGAGTTATAACCCCTCAATAAGTCTGCTAACTCTCCAAAACCTCCTACCACTTTTTCGTTATGGCCAAATCTCCAAGAATTGCCACAAATCCAACCTAAGTCTTGGAATGGATTGCCTATATGGGCCAGTTCCCAATCTATAATTGATTCTAATCCTTCATTAGAGACTATGATATTGCCCAGCCTGAAGTCTCCATGAACTAAACTTGATTGCGTATCGCCAAAATCTTGATCTTTAAGCCATAGATAAGTGTATTCGAAGACTGGAGAAGGTTGGTTGAAAGATTCATAAGTAGCATAAAGATCATTGAGTTGATCAATTGGAGTTTTCTCTTGTAAATAATCGAGTTTACTAACATCTACTTCATGAATTTTTGCTATTGCCTCGCCGCACTGAAAAGCCAATAAAGGAAGGGCATCTTTGAATTCAGCATCCCTTAGAACTTTCCTTGGAATCGATTCTCCTTCAACAAATTTCATAATATAACTATCACCTAATGCTTCTTCTAAAGAGGATACCGCTACAATTTCAGGAACAGGTGCTTTTATTTTTCTAACCTCTTGCTGCAATAACGCTTCATCAGAAGTCTTGATAGCTAAAGGACCTTCAATTCCAGAACCTTTTCTTAGTATGTATTCATTTGTCTCATGATTGGTTTGAACTTCAAATTTCCATATCTCTTTTGAAGCACCTCCAGTTAGAGGCACTAGATTTAATATTTTTCCTTCAATATTTACTTCTAGAAGCTTATTTTGAAGAGCCTTTGAAAGTTCTTCTGTCATTTATTCAGATTCTAAAGCTGCATCTCGTTCACCAAAGTCCCAGCCTGCACCATTATTTTGGTAATTTTTTAGTATCCTTCTAGCAACTGACTGAACATGAACTTCGTCTGGACCATCATAGATTCTTGCTTCTCTAGCATGCCTATACATTAGACTAAGCGGAGTATCATCAGTCAGACCTTTGGCCCCATGAACCTGAATGGCTCGATCAATTACGTTATGTACCATTTCAGCTCCTACTACCTTTATCATGCCTATTTCAATTCTTGCATCATCCCCTTGATCAATTCTCTTAGCAGCATCTAGAGTAAGGTGTCTGCTGGCTTGTATTTCGCAAGCACTATCAAAAACAAATTTTTGTAGTAATTGTTTTTCAGCCAGAGGAGTTCCAAAAGTCTCTCTTGAATGCAATCTATCGCACATTAGATCAAAGGCTCTTTGAGCTTGTCCAAGCCATCGCATGCAGTGAAATATTCTTCCTGGACCTAATCTTCTTTGTGCAATTAAGAAACCTTGTCCTCTAGGTCCTAAGAGATTTTCTTTTGGAACTCTAACGTTGTCATAATTGACTTCATAGTGACCTCCATTGATTCCCAAAACGGGTGTTTCTCTTATAATTTTATAACCAGGATTATCTGTCGGAACAATTATCATGCTAAATGCTCCGTGACTTGGCACATCTAACTCAGTTCGACACATAACGGTCGTATAAGCTGCTCTAGCTGCTCCAGTTGTAAACCATTTCGTTCCATTAATTACCCACTCGTCACCATCTAGCACTGCTGTAGTTTGTAATTGTGTTGGATCAGAACTAGAAATATCAGGTTCTGTCATTGCGAAGCTGGGAAAAATTTCACCTTGTACTAAGGGTTCAAGGTACTCATCTCTCCATTTCTTAGGAGCAAATTCTCTCAACATGATCGAGTCTTGAAGAGAGTGAGTACCCAACGCAACCATTGCACTAGATGATCTACCGACAACTTCATTGATATATACATATTCCATGAAAGGCATACCTTCTCCGCCAATATCTTTAGGATGACCTAAAGCCCAAAGAGAATTGTCTTTTGCTTTTTGCATAAGCTCAGAAAGTTTATCCTTAGATTCTTCTCCACCATTTTGCAATATAGTCTCAGCCGGGTAGACTTCTTCTTCAACAAATCGTTTTACTTCCGATCTTACTTCTTTCCAATTTCTTTCCATTTTCTTTCCACTTTTATTTTTTTAAATTTATAGATCTTTTAAAGCCTTTAAGACTTAACTTATCTTTTTCTATAATGATATCTTCTTCTCCTTGAAGAACATTTTCATTGAATTTATAGATAATATTATAATTCCCGCGTAAACACTGTTTATTGTGTTTGTTGCTTTTTGCAATGACATCTTTATTTGCAGAAATATAATTCTTCATCTTGGCAGCTGAATACTTTTTGTTCAATAAAGTCATTGATTCTTCTGGAGATAAAATTAATGCAGAGGCATTATTTCCACCAAACCCTTTAGCGTTTAAAAATGCAGCACTAAAAAAGCCTTTCTCTTGGATTTGATCATCCAATAAAATATCTAAATGACCTTGATAAACATCGTCTGCTACAGAATGTGTTGAGTGTATTCCTGGTATTATTCCTTTATCCCAGGTGCCCAATGTAGTCGTCAATTGATCTCCTGAAGCGGGCGCCATGCTATGACCTAAGTAGGACTTAATCCCTGTAACTGGTAATGACTTGATACCATAAGTCTTGGCCACTTCATTAAGAATATGTGATTCTGTAGTTCTGTTTGCAGGTGTACCAGTTCCATGTGCATGAACAAAAGTTCTTGTTCTAAGTTTCTTGGAGCCTATAATTTTTTCTGCTTCAGCCACGCACTTGGCCATAGTGATGTAATTGCCAACGCCAGGCCCACTAATAGAGCTTTTGAAGCCATCCGAATGTGAAGATACGGCTGATATGCATCCATACACTTCTGCACCTAATTCTATAGCTAAGGCGTCGTCCATAAGGATTACAAATTGGGCTGACTCACCAAGAACCATACCAACATTTTGACCAAAAGGTCTGCAAGCTCTTTCCTGATGAGGGCCATTAGTCAGATTCTCATTTTGTTGTGCTTGCATTTCCATCATTCTTTTGTCATCAGACAAAGCACTCATTGCATAAAATCCATCAACAATCTCAGGAGTGATGGGGGCTTCAGCGCCACCTACAACCACGAACCTTGCGGAGCCTGATTCTATTGCTTCTTTTCCCATTTGCAGGTTGTATAAAAACGTTGCACAAGCTCCCACTACATGTCCAGTTCTTCCTACACTTCCCAAAATATAGGCATTAATGAAATCCGCCGACATTTCAACCAAGCCGAGAGCTAAATTTTTTGAACTGGCTCTAGAGCCTTTTAATCTTGATTGCATTAAGCCGCCAAATCCAAAACCATCTAACTGACCTATAGCTGCTCCACTAAAAACAGCCACTTCATCTGGAGATATTTTCTCTTGTATATTTTTCCAATCAATTCCAAGTTGTCCAAGTGCATCACCCATACCAAAGACAGTCATTTGTAGTGCTTTTGGATGCTGTCTGGCTGGATATAGACTTGAAGGATCAAAGCCCTTAGGTAATTGCCCGGCAGCACTGGCACCAATCTGGTCAAGGATGACACCATCCTTATCATAAAGATCTCTATCTAATTTTCTAACCATAGAGTCAGATCTGATATTAGAACTGTTGTCAGTTAAGTATTTTTTTAAATCAATTGTGTCCCCAGAACTAGTCTCCCATGACCTGCCGATCGGCTCTATTTTACCTTGCAAAACAGCTAGGTCTTGCAGGACTTCAAGTTGCTCTTTACTTGATAGTGAATCAAAAACCATATTTTTATAAGACAGATAAGAAGAACTCCTACCGGCTGAATTTATTCCACCGAAACCAGTTATTAATGCTAGAGATTTGGAAGTCATACTATTTAATTATTTTACTCTTACAGATTTATATATTGTATGGCAATATTCACAAAGTTTTTAAGTTTATAACAATGGAGAAGTTATGCATCCAGGAGTTAATGGAAAAAAGTTTCCTGAAAAACCAGCAATAATTATGGCTGGTAGCGGTAAAGTGATCACGCATGGAGAGTTAAATGAGCTGTCTAATCAAGGTGCACATTTATTTCGATCTCTAGGTTTAAAACCAGGCGATGCGATAGCAATTATGATGGAGAACCATCATTTATTTTTCCCTATTGTTTTTGCGGCTTGGAGAAGTGGATTGAGATACACAACCATAAGCTGGAGACTACAACCTTCAGAGGTTGAGTACATAGTTAAAGACTGTGAAGCTAAAGTACTTATTACTTCAAAGTTTTTAGAACAGACCGCCAATGATCTTAATGCATCTCTTAATGGCGTCGACAAATTAATGCTTGACGGTACTACATCTGGTTACGAATCCTATGAAGAGGCTATTCAGGACATGCCTACAGAAGCTATTGAAGACGAGTGTCAGGGTGGTTCTATGCTTTATTCGTCAGGAACTACTGGTAAACCCAAAGGAGTAAAAAGAGAGCTTCCTTTAACACCATTACCTTATGAAATAGATGATGAGGATCCAGGCCTAGGTAGAGTACTTTTGTTATACGGAGCAGGTGAGGATAGCGTGTATTTATCTCCCGCACCTCTTTATCACGCTGCACCGCTAAATTTTAATACGGGTTTCTTAGCATCTGGCGCTACGTCAATTATTCTTGAAAAATTTGATGAAGAAACAGCTTTATCTTCTATAGAAAAATATAAAGTTACTCATTCTCAATGGGTACCTACTATGTTTGTAAGATTTTTAAAAGAGGATCCTTCAATCAGAACGCAATATGATTTATCCAGTCATCAAGTTGCTATACATGCCGCAGCGCCTTGCCCAGTTGCTGTAAAAGAACAGATGATAGATTGGTGGGGTCCCATACTTCATGAATATTATGCAGGTACGGAGTATAACGGCATTACGATGATTAATTCTCAAGAATGGTTGGACCACAAAGGTAGTGTAGGAAGGCCTCTATTTGGTTCTCTGCATATTCTAGATGATGAGGGTGTTGAGCTACCAGTTGGCGAAGTAGGGGGAGTCTATTTTGGAGGTGAAACCGCTACAACATTTGAATACCATAATGATGAAGAAAAGACTAAAAGTGCCATGACCGAGCAAGGATATAGTTCGCTTGGTGATGTTGGTTATTTAGACGATGACGGTTTCCTTTACCTTACAGATAGAAAATCATTCATGATTATTTCCGGAGGAGTAAATATTTATCCTAAAGAAACTGAAGATCTATTAGTGATGCACCCTAAAGTTGCAGATGTGGCAGTTTTTGGTGTGCCCAATGAAGAAATGGGAGAGGAAGTGAAGGCTGTTGTCCAGCCGGCTAATTTAAGTGAAGCCGGCCCATCGCTAGAAGCTGAGTTGATTGCATACTGTAAAGAAAATATGTCATCAATTAAAAGTCCTAGAAGCATAGATTTTGAAGAGGAATTGCCTAGACACCCAACAGGAAAATTATATAAGAGATTGCTCAAAGATAAATATTGGCCTTAAACGATGTTAAGAAGTAAATCTCTTGTTGTGGGCTCAACAGGGTTAGTGGGAAAATCTTTAGTATCTCAATTAATCGAAGCGGACCAACCTGTTAGGGCTCTTGTGAGGAATGATCAGGAAAACACAAACCCTCTATTAGAATATTTAAAGATTGATTTTGATAATCTTCAATTATCTTATGAGGCGTTATCAGACGTAAAAGATTTATTCATTTGTCTCGGGACCACAATAAAGAAAGCTGGGTCTAAAGAAGCCTTTCAAAAAGTCGATATTAATTATTGTTTTGAAATTGCTAGAGAAGCTCAGACCCAAGGAGTGAGAAATATATCAATCATTACTTCTGTTGGATCTGATTCATCCGCGTCAAATTTTTATATAAAAACCAAGGGAGTGATAGAAGAAAAGATTGCGGCTATGGATTTTGATTCCATTGCTATTCATAGACCAGGCCTATTAATTGGACCTAGAGATGAACTAAGAACTGCAGAGCTTATAGGGCAAAAAATTTACCCACTATTATTAAATCCACTCTTAATGGGAAGCTTAAGAAGATATCGGTGCATTCAAGGAGGCACTCTCGCTCGAGCCATGATTAATCTTTCGGGATCGAAAGAAGGTGTAAACTTTTACTACTATGATGATTTTAAAGAAAATCAATAATAGACAATTAACCTGCCTTTTTAAATTTCAGATCATCATCCTCAAGGCTCTTAAAGCGAATTTGAGTGATGTCCCTGAGATAATTCTGACTATTAATCCATGGATCTCGAGATCCTTGCTTAGGCAGTTGATGCTTAACCCTTTCGATATAGCCTGAGTTTAAATCTAAATAATCTGTTTCAGCCACTACGTCATCGCCCGTTTCAGGACAAAAATAATCACAATCTTTTTTGTCTAATAAGTTGATTAACTTACAGGCATATTCTGAGATAAGATCAGCTCCCAATGTCCAAGAAGCAGTTGTATATCCGAAAGTTGCTATCAAATTTGGAACATCGCTAAACATCATTGTTTTGTATTGAGTCTTTTGCGAAATATCTAGAGTTTCATTATCAATCTTTATATCTATGCCATTGAGGAGCCTCATGTTTAGACCCGTAGCAGTTATTATGATGTCTGCTTCAAGCTCTTCTCCAGAATCAAGTTTAATGCCTTTGCTTGTAAATTCATTAATCGTATCTGTAACAACAGTAGCTTTTCCACTGTTCATCGCCTGAAACATATCACCATTTGGCACAAAGCATAGGCGCTGATCCCAAGGCATATACCGAGGAGTGAAGTGTTTATCTACATCATAATCCTCACCTAAATGTTCTCTTACATGATTGATTAACATTTCTTTAGTTTTTTCTGGATGCTTTCTGAGTCTGTTC
>Ga0209631_10003467_pt1 | contig 18082 bp, 15 predicted proteins | sample COG_08_FD_184752 | JGI IMG/M metagenome (GOLD analysis project Ga0209631, IMG submission 184752) | Pelagic Microbial community sample from North Sea - COGITO 998_met_08 (SPAdes) (version 2) | ecosystem: Environmental > Aquatic > Marine > Neritic zone/Coastal water | place: Helgoland, sampling...
TACTTTGATTCTACCAGCGACCGCATTAGCAATTTCTGGAAGCACTTCAGCTGTCCCTGGCATATGGTCCATCACCCGTCCCCCGTGATTAGAAATCACGATGGCATCGGCTCCCGCTTCGATAGCAGATAATGCCGATTCCACATTCATAATTCCTTTTAAAATGAATGGAACTTTCAGATAAGATTTCAACTCCTGTAATTCTTCGATGGTTTTAGGCCCTACCGCCTGCCCTTTCATCGACATAGTTTTGAAAGAAGCTGCATCAATATCTACGCCCACTGCCAAGGCACCTGCATCTTCCGCAGCTTTAAAACGCTTGATAATATCGAGGTTGAATTCACGCGGCTTAAAAATAGGGATCCCCAATCCGCCGTGTTTTTTAATCGCTTCTAACCCGATCAAATATTTTTTGGGGCTTGCACCATCACCCACCATGCCTAAAGTCCCACACTCCAGACAACCATCAAGAATAGCGTTCGCATACTCTTTTTCATCCATGCCTCCGGCAAGGTTGGTTTCCATGCCTGTAATAGGAGCTGCCAAAACGGGCATGGCCAATTTATGGCCAAATAGTTCTATCGATGTGTCGGGGTTTTTAACCTTATGAATGGTTCGCAGATTCACCTGATAACGTGCCAACGCAGTTAGGTTTTCCGTAAAGGAGCTGCCTGTGCCAATGCCGCCAATGCCTGGCACTTTTCCAGCGCATTCCAAACCATCGCAAACCGTGCAAGCTTTGCAGGCAACATAGAATTTCTTTCTGGCATTGTTGCGAATGATATCCCAGGTCAAAGCGTTGGAAGCACCCACCTCAATCTGAATCGTTTCTCTTGCCAAATCGTTGATGCGAATTGCCTCTTCGCGGGTCTTGGCAACGGTGATGACATAGCCCACCTTGCCCATATTACTTTTCGGCTCTTCCACCCAGTCGCCGGCCTCTTTCATAAGAATGATTTCCCGAACCCCTTTAATTTTTCTTGCGTCTTCCACACCGCGTATAGAAAGAATTTTTCCTGGCGGAGGAATCAAAGAACGTTCTGCGGCAATAAGAGTGGTTTTTGGTTTCAGTCCATCAGGCGATTCACCCAGAGCAACCTGGATAGCCGCCTTATATAAATTGACTCCAGACGATAAGGGATAAGTGTAAGCCGACATCCAACCGCCACTCAGACGTGCGGCGATCTCAACAATTTTTGGACCGTCCGAGGTAAATTTGATATCGCCTTTCGCGGCACCTGTGTCTATGCCCAAGGCACGAATCGCCTGTTTGAAAACTTCAATCGTTTGTTCGATCTGCTGTTCCGGCAAATTCGATGGCAGAGTGTGCCCAACTTCAACAAAATAAGGGGATCGTTCAATAATACGATCTGCTACTCCAGTTATATGTATGTCTTCCTTATAAACCAGAGCATCCAGACTCAGTTCGGGTCCTTCCATAAATTCTTCAATAACCAGTTTGCCGCTGATGGAAGCCTCTTTGGCTTCGCGGAATGCCAGGATCAAATCGTCAGGTCGTTCTATTTTACGCACACCGCGTGCACCCATATTATCACAGGGTTTTATCACCAGTGGGAGTTCCATGGAATTTAACGCTTCGCGTCCTTCATCCAAAGTCCAAACCGGACGAAACTGTGGAACCGGCACACCTTTTTCCTGCAGAACCTGACGCATCTTGATCTTATCTGTCGCCCGTTCCGCTACTTCAAAAGGAATACCCGGCAGATTTAAAGCATCCGCTACGGCAGCAACGGTTTGCGAAGCATCGGTGCCAACCGTCATCACTCCATCCAAAGGGCAGGAGATATGAAACTGCTTTGCGGTGTTGACAGTGAGATTGATATTACGGGTACTGACCTCGATAGGATAATCGGCTAGCAACATACCTTCCGATTCCGGATTGTAATCGGTCACCACCACTTTGAGCCCCATCGACTTGGCGATTTTAATGACAGGCACCTGAAAAACCCCGCCGCCGATAATCATTAAATGTTTAGGACGATTTACAGGCATATACGATATTCAGTAGAAAAGTGTTACGTTGCTCAACATTAGCTTAACGACATAAAAAAACGGTAGCTTTAACGAAACTCTAAACAATCCAATCAGAATCCAATTTTCCCGTTCATTTTAACTGTTTTTAGAAGAAAATAGCTTAAAAAATCCCTGCAAATGCCGTTATATATGAAAGATCCCAATTAAGGAGAAAATGTGCCCCCAGTGCCGACTCAAACTACCTCTGTTTTTTCTCATCCTCTACGGGAGTTCTTTTCCTGATCTAGGCTAATGGAATAAACACCCCTTTCCAAAGCGATACAGAATTCACTAAAAATGGAAAGGGATAATATAAAAAAATTAGATTATTTGTTTTAATTGAGTGCAAAACACACCGAATGGTTCTAATCTACCTCTTGAAAAAATTTTCTTTATGCAAAACTTTTTAAATGACCCCCAAAAATCATCGCACGGCCTCTTCTGAACGCGAAGGTCTCACATCGGCTAAAATCTCCCGATTTCTTTCTCTTCCTTTCCAACCCTCACGGTTGTCGACTTATATTTCAGTAAAGCGATTCGAAGAAGTTCCGCTGGATATTCTTTTGCGGGATGGGATACAAGGAGTCCTTCTCGATGCCGATGGCACCCTTGGGCCTCATCACACGCGTAGTTTTGAAAGTCCTGCCTTAGATCATGTGCAAGCCATGTTACAGCAGGGATTAAAAGTCGCAATTTATACCAACGCCACCGAAGATCGCTTCCAAATTTTTGAAGAATTGGGAGTGAAAATTGTAAATAACGTGCCGCCTAAACCGGATCGTGGGGGATTTGAAATCGCCATGAAGGAGTTTTTAGGATTATCTGATCCTTTTAAAGTTTGCATGATCGGCGATAATTATATTACCGATGGCGGTGCGGTCGATGTGGGTATGCGTTTCATCCATGTTCAACCTGTAATGGGGAACGAATCTTTAATTCACGCTACGACCCGTCATCTGGCTTATTTATGCGCCCGTATTCACAGAAAAATTCCACCGACCACCTACAGGTGCCCATAAAAGGGTTTACTTCTTGAATTTTAACAAGAATAATAGTCTTTTATCTTTAACTACACATACTTATGGAAAACGAACAAATTCAGGAATATTGTCAGGAAGCACTAAAGATATCCGAAGTGAAGGGAACTCAAAATGGGCTTTCTTTTCTTGTAGGAGAAAAATTCGGCAGGACTTTTTTGCAACTTAAAAAGGCACGCCAAAAACTTCAATTTCTATATCCTCGTGAGGAGGCTTCTGAAGATCACCCTTTGAATAAAGGGGGACGCGCTTTGAAAATGAGTTATGCTCTGACCATTCAGGAACATTACAGCACCCCACTGGAACAGGTTAAACATTATGAGCTTTTTCTAAAAGAGTTCGTGACAGCCATAAAAAAGAAATTTACGGCTACAGACATTCAAAACTATTTTGATTCTTCCCCGCAGTTTAGTTTCAGCGAAGATGAATCCTCCAGTGAAGATATGGACTATTCAGATGTTTTAATGGAAGCTGAAGAAATTCTTGCGTTGGAAGATATTAAAAGACTGCTTTTATAAAAACACACACAGTTGCCAATAAAATGGATCAAGAACCTGAACCAATATTAAAAAAAAGAACGCGGCTGATTCTTGCATTTATAATTCTTTGCTTAGCAACAGTTCTCATATTGTTTACAGGCCCTGGATTTAATTTCGTCTGGCAGGTTGTCCTATCGAGCTTCCTCTTCTTCTTCCTTTTCTGGCTCATAACCTAACCTAGCCACGCCCGGTGGGGATAGGTCAGTGCTCGACCTATTTCAAAAATGTTATTGGGGCTTTAACTGTAGTTCCACTTGTATTGTCTCTCCTGTTAAGGGGTCGACAACAAGTGGGCGGATAGCTAGCGGATCAAAAGCCAAACCACTCCCGATAGGGCTAGGGCTGATAATATAATAGATAGGAAAGCCGAGTTCTTTGCTATCGGCAATTCATGGTCTAATTTTTCATTGAGGGGGGTTAATGAGTTTGCAATCGTTTTTTTGAGTTCTTCTTTTACCTCCTGGAGAATTTCTATTTTTACAAACCGGGTATTTTCGGCCACCAGTTTATCCAGGTCCTCCAGAATTTTTTGAGATATCTCGGGTGTGGCTTTTTTCAATTCTTCCCGAACTGCTTCCAGACTGTCTTCGTTTAACCGCCGCATTTTTCGGTCGATATCTTCCATCTTAGTGTGAATGGCTTTTTCCACCTTCGGAGCAATATTTTCTTGTATCAACTCCATCGAATCGCGTGCGTTTGCCAAAGACTCATGAAGATGCTCTTGAATTTCTTCTTCCAGCGCTTCTTTTCTGGACTCTACATGTTCTATCAGAATATCCAGTCGCTGCTGAATCTCTGATATTTTCTTAAATTCCGGGTTGCTCGAATCAGTCATAATTTTTCCTGTGTCTGTTTAAATCCCACCAGTGGGTTTTATTCCCCATGGCTTACCACGCGTTTTAAATAAAAATCTTTACCGGATACCTCGTCCGTTTGCAGCGGAGTCCTTCTTTATTAGATGGCTATAATGGAAAAAGATTGCAGATAATTATGAACGTAACGGGTGGCAGTTTCAAATAGTAATAGAGAGGCTCAAACCTTGACTTCGCCGCCGCATTCGACTACCTTTATATAGTTGATAAGTAAGAGGTTATTTGTGGAACAGTATATCAAAGAATTCACGGATTATCTGGTGGCCGAGAAAAATGCTTCACCTCATACTCTGGAAAGTTATCTCAATGATATTTCTCAGTTTGGAGATTTTCTAAAGCAGTCAGGCCATGCCGGGGAATCATCCACTCCTAAAATAGATTCTATAGATCGATTGGAGATCCGTTCTTACTTGGGCTTTTTATATGATAAAAAGTTTTCTGCTTCTACCATGCGACGAAAACTCTCTACCCTGAGTTCCTTTTTCCGTTTTCTATGTCGTGAAGGCTATTTGAAAAACAATGTTGTGAAATCCGTTCCCGCACCTAAAATAGAAAACAAGCTGCCGTCGTTTCTATCCGTCGATGAGATGTTCCGCTTGATCGATTTACCTGAAGCAGAAGGCTTTCTGGCTGTTCGCGATCGCGCCATGCTGGAATTTTTTTACAGCACCGGGGTGAGAATCAGTGAACTAGTTTCTCTGAAAACTGGGGATATTGATCGAACCACGCAAATGGTTAAAGTACTTGGAAAAGGAGGCAAGGAACGTCTACTCCCTTTCGGTAAAAAATGTGTGGAAGCGTTGGGAAAATATGAAAAAGTCCGCTCGGATAAAATTATTTCTACTAAAGTGAATAGCGAATATCTCTTCCTCAATCACCGAGGCAAAGGTATTACGACCCGAGGAGTTCGGAAAATTATTGGAAAATATGTGACTGCAGGAAATTTCCTTGGGAAAGTTTCGCCGCACTCCATCCGACATTCTTTTGCCACTCACCTGCTGGAAGGCGGAGCAGATCTTAGATCTATTCAAGAGTTGCTGGGCCACGCCAGTCTTTCTACTACGCAAAAATACACCCACCTGACGATTGACAAACTGGTTGAAACTTATGATCAGGCTCATCCTCGCGCCAAAGAATAATAAAATCTTTATTTTTTCTGAGTACCAAGTACAATACCCCATATGATGCATGCAACCACAATATTAGCTGTCCGCCATAAGGGCAAAATCGTTATGGGCGGGGATGGACAAGTGAGCCTTGGCAATACGGTAATGAAACATTCTGCCAGCAAAGTGCGACGGATATTCAACGACAAAGTCGTCGGGGGATTTGCCGGTTCCACTGCAGATGCGTTTGCCCTATTCGGTCGTTTTGAGGAAAAACTGGAAAAGTACCAAGGCAACCTGCATCGTTCCGCAGTCGAGATGGCTAAAGACTGGCGAACAGATAAAATGTTGCGGCGACTGGAGGCAATGCTCATTGTTGCCGATAAAGAAAACTTCCTCTTACTATCGGGTACCGGAGATGTGATCGAACCTGATGATGGAATTTTAGCCATTGGCTCTGGGGGAATGTTTGCCCTCTCTGCCGCCAAAGCTTTAGTTTCCCATAGCAATCTGTCTGCACGAGAGATTGTTGAAGAAGCTATGAAAATCACAGAAACTATTTGCATTTATACCAACTCCCATCTCACGATCGAAGAACTGTAGTCTATGAATGAAATGATAATGACCGAACACCAAGAAAAAACCAATGATTCGCGTGGCGAATTCATGGCTTCTTTGACTCCCAAACAAATTGTCGAGGAGCTGGATAAATTTATTGTAGGACAGAATAATGCCAAGCGTGCCGTTGCAATTGCATTAAGGAACCGCTGGCGCAGGCAACAGCTTCCCGACTCGTTGCGCGATGAAGTCGGACCAAAAAATATTCTTATGATTGGTCCTACTGGTGTCGGAAAAACTGAGATAGCCCGGCGGTTGGCCAAACTTTCAAAATCTCCTTTTATTAAGGTAGAGGCTTCCAAATATACCGAAGTGGGTTATGTCGGACGCGATGTAGAGTCGATGGTCCGCGATCTTGTCGAGTTGAGTAAAGGCATGGTCAAAGAAGAAATGGAAGGGGAAGTCAGAGAAAAAGCTCGCGAGCAAGCCATTGAAAGATTGCTGGATCTACTTTTACCGCCGCCGCCCGGTCATTCAGGAAAAACCGGATTTGATTCTGATCCTAACGGTAGATTGCATTACGATCAAACCCGTGAAAAGTTCAAGCAAATGTTGCAAGACGGGCGATTGGATGAAAGAGAAGTCGATGTCGATGTTGCTGAAAAACGTCCTCCAATGATCGATGTTGTATCTGGCGCAGGCATGGAAGAAATGGGAAGTAACATAAAGGATATGCTCGGTTCACTGATGCCTGGCAAAACAAAAAAGCGGAAACTCAAGGTTCCCGAAGCTTTCAAAGCGCTTTGTCAGGAAGAGGCTGAAAAATTATTAGATGAAGATACCGTTGTTCAGGAGGCCATTAAGCGGGTTGAGCAAAATGGCATTATCTTCATTGACGAGATAGATAAAATCATTGGTCGTTCAGGTCAGGGTTCAAGCGGCCCCGATGTATCCCGAGAAGGTGTGCAACGAGATTTGCTGCCTATTGTTGAAGGTTCTTCTGTGAATACAAAATACGGAATTGTTAAAACAGATCACATCCTTTTTGTTTCTGCCGGTGCATTTCATTCAGCAAAACCAGCGGATTTGATTCCTGAGTTTCAGGGACGTTTTCCCATCCGAGTTGAACTGGACTCGCTTACGAAAGAAGATTTTATTAAAATTTTGACGGAACCTAAAAATGCCCTCGTCAAGCAATATACCGCGCTCTTAAAAGCAGAGGATGTACATTTAACTTTTAAGGAAGATGCTATTGATCAGATCGCGGAGATGTCTGCTCAGGTCAATCAACGAACCGAAAATATTGGTGCGCGTCGCCTGCAAACTATTATGGAAAAATTCCTGGAAGATATTTCATTCGACGCACCCGATCTTGAAGAAAAAAATATAGAAATCGATGCAGCATACATTCAAGACAAATTGAAAGATATTATTCAAGACGAAGATTTGAGCCGATACATCCTTTAAGTCCTAACGTGAAAAAACTCATACAAAAAGCCGAAAACCTGCTGGAAGCTCTGCCTTTCATCAGAAATTTTTATGGCAAAACTTTCGTTATTAAATACGGAGGTAATGCCATGGTCTCAGAAGATCTTAAAGACAAATTTGCTCTAGATATCGTGATGATGAAATACATCGGCGTTAATCCGGTAATCGTTCATGGCGGCGGACCCCAAATCGACAAGACTCTTAAAGCACTCGGTATTAAATCGAAATTCTTTGAAGGCCAGCGCGTCACCAATAAAGAAACCATTGACGTTGTGGAGATGGTTCTGGGTGGGAAGGTAAACAAGGAAATTGTTTCGCTTGTAAATCGCCATGGTGGCAACGCGGTAGGTATCACAGGAAAAGACGGTGATCTGATAATGGCAAAGCGTCATGCCAAGGGCAAAAAACATTCGCCTGAAACAGACCGACCCGAAATTATCGATCTTGGCCTTGTGGGCGAGATCACCCAGGTGAACGCACGCATTCTAGAAACATTGGACCAAAGCGATTTCATCCCTGTCATTGCTCCGATTGGCAAAGGGGAGAATGGGGAAACTCTTAATATCAATGCTGACTTTGTCGCCGGAAAAATTGCATCCGCACTGAAAGCTGAGAAGCTCATTTTAATGACAGACACTGAAGGGGTGAAAGATAAAGCCGGGACATTGCAGTCGGGGCTCACCCGAAAAGAAGTTACAGCTATGATCAAAACAAAGGTTATTAAAGACGGTATGTTGCCAAAAGTAAATTGCTGTCTGGATGCCTTGAAGTTGGGCGTACATAAAACCCATATTATTGACGGGCGAATACAACACGCTTTATTGCTGGAAATTTTCACGGAAGAAGGGATTGGAACTCAGATTGTGGAGAAAAAATCAGAGTTTGCTACCCCTCCCGTTACCAGCTAAATACAAAATCCATCAATGACCGCAAGTTCTCGTTGAGATTGACATTGAATTTTCGGATTGCTACCTTAAGTCAGCAACTTTAATTAGAAAAATTTCTAAATAAATTTTTATGAATTCACCTGTTCTCGATGAACGCAGCAAATCGGTACTCTTTGCAATCATCGATAAATACATTGAAAGCGCAGAACCTGTTGGTTCTAGAACCGTGGCGAAAATTCACCCCGAACATTTGAGTTCGGCGACCATAAGGAACGCCATGTCCGACTTAGAGGACAATGGTTTCTTGAGTCAACCTCACACCTCTGCGGGCCGTATTCCAACGGACAAAGGGTATCGTTTTTATGTCGATCACCTTTTGCGCCCACAAAACTTTTTAATGGAAGCAGAAAATCTGTCTACAGCTCAAAACTTGGACTACGCTTCTGGGAAAACAAACCTTCAAAGCGTTTTGGAAAATGCTTGCAACAGCCTTTCCACAGTTTCCCAGCAAACAGGGCTGGTCATGCTACCCAGCTTTTCGACCACTTGCTTCAAGCATATTGAATTCACAAAAGTAGCACCCCAGGCGGCTTTAGCTGTGTTTTTCTCGGAGCAGGGAATTCTGCAAAATAAAATTCTCCCTGTAGAGTCGGATATGACTCAAGATCAGCTCACTTCGATTTCCAATTACTTGAATGATGAGTTCAGTGGTAAGCCTATCAAATGGATACGCAAAGAGCTATTGAACCGTTTGCGTCTTGAGAAACAACATTACAATCAACTGGCACGCAAAGCCCATGATCTTTCTTCTGCATTATTTGAAGACACCAATAATGAATTGCTGGTTCAAGGTGCTTTAAACCTTCTAGATCAGCCCGAATTCAATGAAGATATAGGAAAAATAAAATCATTATTGAAGACCCTCGAAGAAAAAACCAAGTTGGTTAACTTGCTCGATTTATGTTTGAATCACGAAGGTATGACCATTCTTATTGGCGAAGAAAGTTTGCAGGAAGAAATGGGCAATTGCAGCTTAATAGCTCAGAACTACCAATTAGGAACAGAAAAAGTAGGGACTTTAGCGGTCTTCGGATCTAAACGAATGGACTATAAAAAAATTATATCCATCGTCAATCATACCGCGCAAAGGGTATCTAAATTAATATCAGAAAATCAGGGAGTATAAAAAAGTTTTATGGTAACAAAGACTGATAGCAATCAAAACGACGCAGAACCTGAAGAAATAATAGACTTGGAAACTGATAGCAATCAAAACGAAGCAGAACCTGAAGAGATAATAGACTTGGAAAATGAAGAAGAGCCTATTGAGGAAGAAGAGGAAGTTAAAGAACTGACACCTCTAGAACAACTACAGGAAGAAGTTCGCTTGAAGGATGAAGCATTATTAAAACAGAAAGACACTTTCCTCCGCGAAAAAGCCGAACTTGAAAACTTCAAAAAACGACTCACAAAAGAAAAAGAAGATTTTGTCCAGTTTGCTAATGAACGTTTGCTTAAAGAACTGGTGCAGATAGAGGACAACATGGAAAGGGCAATGTCGGCACCCAATGCGACCTTAGAAAGCCTTAAAGAGGGTATTGAGATGATCCAAAAACAGTTCGCCACCTTTCTCAAAAACCAGAAAGTCGAACCGATAGAAGCATTAGAAAAACCCTTCGACCCTAATCTACACGAGGTGCTAAACCAGCAGGAGTCCGATGAGCATGAAGAGAACACCGTGATTCAGGAGTATTCTAAAGGCTACACTTTAAATGGAAGAATCTTGCGATCTGCCAAAGTGGTGATCTCTAAAAAGCCTTCTAAAGAAGAAGACGCTGAAGATTCCTAGTAACAACACTCATGCCCGAACTGCCTGAAGTAGAAACTCTCCGTCGTGCACTGTTGCCACTAGTTAAAAACAACGTTTGTAGTGAGATTAAATTTTTTCGCAAAGACCTACGCTTCCCTATTCCTCAGGCTCTTCTAAATAAGGGATTACTCAATAAAAAAGTTTCGGATATCACCCGCAAGGGTAAGTACCTTCTGCTTCATACGCCGAAGGGTGCCATGCTCTTGCATCTGGGAATGAGTGGTCGAGTTGTATTGCAAGCTACAATAGAGCCACAGGAAAAACACACGCATGTGATTTTCAAATTTGCACAAAAATCTTATTTGCATTTTATTGATCCCAGACGTTTCGGCAGCATTTCTTGGGTTCCTGAATCTGGCAAGCACCCCCTCATTGACAATCTCGGTTGCGACCCTTTTTCTCCAGACATGACTGCGAAGGCGATGAAAATTCTTGCAAGGAAAAGCCGCGCACCGATGAAGTCTTTTATTATGAACGCGCAAAAGATTACAGGTGTAGGCAATATCTATGCCTGCGAATCACTTTATCATGCCAGAATTCGTCCGCAAAAACAGGCAGGAAAAATAACTTTAGTTCAATGGGAAAAATGGATTGAATGTCTACGTGACGTTCTCAATAATAGCATTGCCAAAGGCGGCACTACTTTGCGGGACTTTTTTGACCTAAATGGATCTCAAGGATATTTTTCCGTAAGTCTTGCCGTATATGGAAAAGAGGGGCAGCCCTGCCCCGAATGCACTAGGCCTATATCGCGCCTTGTTCAAACTGGCCGCTCCACATTTTTCTGCAAACTGTGCCAACCAGCGTGATGCTGGACCCTATAGGTCTATCCCCATAAAGCAAAAAAATATTTAAACCCTTTACTATAATTTCATTGATATTTCGTCGAGGCCTAGTCGTGCCAAAAGAATTAAAGCTTTTCATTCTCTCGCTTTTTAGCGAAAATGATATTTAATCAATAAAACTGAGGTTAAAATTGCAACGTTCGATAGGGTTGGTAACATTAAATGCCAAATTTATTCACTCATCTTTGAGCCTGAGGTATCTCAGGAATGCGGCACGAAATGCTGGACACAAGAATGTTTGGATTAAAGAGTTTGTCATCAACCAACCGGTTTGGAAAATTGCTTCCGAAATTCAGAAACTCAAACCCGATATTTTGGGAATTGGTATTTATATCTGGAATCGAAGTCAAAGCTTCGAACTCATCGAACGACTCCAAAAGCAAAATCCGAATTTAAAAATCGTTATTGGCGGACCCGAGGTATCGTTTGAAACAGAAACTTCTATAGAGTGCCCTGTGATTTCTGGCGAAGGGGAAAAAAAATGGTTGGAGTATCTCCAGATAATCGATCAGGGAGGTCTCCCCTCCGAGGAGGTTTTGAATCGCTGGAAAACTTACGGGTCGGATCTTCCTGATCTCGCTCCCGCATATATCGAAGAAGATTACCCACAACTTAAAAACCGCATCGTATATTTTGAAACATCGCGAGGTTGCCCCTACCTTTGCTCATTTTGTCTTTCTGCTCTTGATAAAACCGTGCGTTACTTTGATGATGAAATCGTATACGACCAAATAAAAAAACTAATTGATGCAGGGATTCAAAAATTCAAATTCGTCGACCGCACCTTTAATCTAAAACCCGGGCGTATGAAAGCTCTTATGGAATGGCTCTCGCAGTTCGAAGGCCCCGAGTTTCACTTTGAAGTGGTTGGTGATATTCTCACCCCCGATATTTTAAATTTTCTGGAAACCGTTCCACCGGGAATGTTTCAGTTTGAAATAGGTATTCAAACCACCGATGAAACAGTGCAGGAAAGTATCCAGAGAAAACAAAATAATCAGAAGCTATTCAACACCATTAAAAAGTTGCTGGTCCAAGATCGTATTCATTTCCATTGCGATCTTATTTTTGGTCTTCCCGGGGAAAATATTGAGAAAATATTAAACTCATTCAGAGAAGTGCTTTCACTTCGTCCGCATGAGTTGCAGCTTGGATTCCTAAAGTTTCTTCCGGGCGCTCCGATAAAAGATTCCATTTCTTCTCATGAATACCAATATCAATCCACACCGCCTTATGAATTGATTTCAAATAAAGACCTTAGTGCTGATGAGATCGACTATCTAAAAAAGTTTGCTGATATTTTTGACCGATTTTATAATTCAAAACGTTTTCGATTTTCCATTTCTTATCTTTTACAAAAAATGGATGCAGTCGCAGTATTCGATCAATTATTGGAGTATCACGAGTCGAGAGACCTGTTCATGAATCCGGTAGCACTGGATCGACAATACCAAATTTTTCAGGAAACGTTCTTCCCCGCCTTAGCAAGTGAGGACAAGGATCTGCTAAAACTCGACTATCTGTATTCCCAGCGCGCCTATCGACTCCCCGGCTTCTTGGCAGAGAAGTCTATTTTCTCTGGTAAAACCTGGAAACAAGACCGAAAAACCCCGATCATTCCCTTTCAACATAAAATTGAAATTTCCGGCTCCGAGGCCCTTTTAAAATCAATGGAACATCCTGTATACTACGCCATCTCGCATTCCAATAACGGTGGCGGATATTTCCATCGTCCCGCATTGAATCGAATCGAAGAGCCTGGAATATAATCCGGCTTATAATCATCTAATATAAATACAAGGCTTTTTGAGTTGAGGAGTTTTTATGTCATCTAAATCGTTAAATTCTAAAAGTCAGGTTGTAACCCAGGGGAATAGACGAGCCCCCAACCGGGCTATGCTACGTGCCGTCGGGTTTTCCGATGATGACTTTCAAAAACCCATTGTAGGTGTAGCAAATGGCCAAAGTGATATCACTCCCTGCAACGCTGGGCTTGGTAAACTTGCCGATATTGCTGCCGCTCAAATTCGCAAAGAGGGGGGTATGCCTCAAACGTTTGGCACTATTACCATCAGCGATGGTATCTCGATGGGAACAGAAGGTATGAAATGTTCTCTCGTTAGCCGCGATGTCATTGCCGACTCCATCGAAACTGTTTGCCGTGGCGCCAGCATGGATGCAGTCATCTGCATTGGCGGTTGCGACAAAAATATGCCAGGCGCCATGATCGCCATGGCCCGACTTAATATCCCATCCATATTTGTTTACGGTGGAACCATTAAACCCGGACATCTGGATGGAAAAGACCTGACCGTAGTCAGTGTTTTTGAAGCGGTAGGGCAGTTTGGTGCAGGAACCATCGACGAGAATCAACTTACTGAAATAGAGAAACATGCCTGCCCGGGATTCGGCTCGTGCGGTGGAATGTATACGGCTAACACCATGTCATCCGCCTTTGAAGCAATGGGCATGAGCTTGCCTTATAGCTCTACCATGGCAAACGAAGATAAAGAAAAAGAACTCAATACCGGCCTCTGCTCGGAAACACTCATGCAGATGATAAAACACAATATCCTGCCAAGAGATATCATGACTCGAAAAGCATTCGAAAATGCGATCGCTGTTATCATGGCAATTGGTGGTTCTACCAATGCAGTATTGCATTTATTAGCTATCGCGTATTCAGCTGACGTAGAGCTGACCATTGATGATTTCGAATCCATTCGCAAAAAGATTCCGTTGTTCTGCGATTTGAAACCTTCGGGTGAATATGTTGCCGTTGACTTGCATCATGCGGGTGGTATTCCACAGGTCATGAAAATGATGTTGAATGCTGGAATGATTTATGGCGATTGTCTCACCGTCACCGGAAAAACCGTTGCTGAAAATTTAAAAGATATTCCCGACAATCCACCTGCAAGTCAAAATGTCATACTCCCTATCGACAAACCCAAGTACACCGAAGGACATTTGGTTGTTTTAAAAGGTAACCTTTGTCAGGAGGGTGCGCTCGCAAAAGTATCGGGAGTGAAAACTCGAAATATAAGTGGCTCGGCCAAATGCTTCGATTCGGAAGAAGAATGCCTTGATGCTATTCTAGATGACCGAATCAAAGAGGGGGATGTGATCGTTATTCGTTTTGAAGGACCCAAAGGCGGTCCAGGAATGCGCGAGATGTTAGCCCCCACAGCCGCCATCGTCGGAAAAGGACTGGGCGACAAAGTAGCATTGATCACCGATGGACGATTCTCTGGCGGGACCTATGGCATTGTTATAGGACATATTGCCCCAGAAGCTCAGACAGGTGGAAATCTGGCATTAGTAAGAGATGGCGATACTATCAATATTGACATAGAGCATAATCGATTGGATGTTAAACTAACAGATGAAGAGTTAGATAATAGAAGAAAAGATTTCAAACCAAAAGAGAGTCCATATAAAAATGGAGTATTAGCTAAATACGCTAAGCTCGTTAGCTCCGCCAGTAAGGGTGCCGTTACAGATTAGATCTATATACGGTCAGTGCAAACGAAAATAGCTCAAGCTGCTAGAACTCAACCACTAATCGCTCTACTACTGAATCATTAATCCTGTATTAGATCAAGTCTGCTAGGGGAGTTCCTATTTCCTTCCCGGCTCGACTCCCTGTGCCATGGCGAGTTACAAAATTTTACCAGGAAACCTTTACCCCCAAAATAACCGGGTTAATCTCTATTACCTTCACAATCTTTTCAAAGAGATTGCCGCTCATAACTCTACCCAGATGAAGGAAAAATATAATCTGGACATACCCATTACAGCGGGAATGTGGGGCGGTTCTTATATGGTTGCTTTGGATGATGGTGAAGCTAAAACCAATGTTGTTCGTCTTTACTCGATTGTCAGTCTCCCTCAGAATAGCCCTCTTGATGAAAAAGAAAATTTTGAAAAACTTATGGATCTTTATCAAGAGAGTTTCGCAGAGGTTTTTGGGCGCTATGGTTTGAATCTGGTTGATCCAAAGTGGGGTGAAATCATTCCTTACTCCAACAAAATACGCCCGACTACAGCACTACAAATGTGGGACACCCAAAAACGGGCAACTTTTGTACGAGCATTTTTTGTTTGGAATCAGGCAAGCTGGGAAGAGTCGATCATCTACGATATGATTCGTAACATAAAAGTATTGAAGGAACTTCTTAATATTAATATTCGTCCGATAAAAAAAGACAGCTCGGAGTTAAAGTTTCTCCTACAGGATGTTTTGATTACCTACGTCACTTTGCGTGCCGCTTTGACTCCTGATTTCGTTGAACACGCCGAACCCATTATCCAGAACCTATTTGACGAGTTTATAAATGGGATGCATTCAGAGGAAAGCATAGAAGAACAATACCACCGCGTTTACTCATCTGCGCTAGTTTATGGCTTTGAAGAAGCTTTGCTGGAGCCCTACAAAAAGGAAAACCTGGATGTGAGGAATGTGGAGGACTGGCCTATCGATAAAATAAATTTTGTTCCAGACGAATTAAAAGAAAAACTAGTGCCAACCTTGCAGGCCCCATGGAAAAAATTTCAAACAAATCTAGAAAAAAAATACGGGGAGGTTAATTCGCTTAACTAATTTTCAAAAGCATCCAGCCTGCTATTCCTTTTTGTCCATTCAATTCCCTGTTGGAACCATTCCATACCGCTACCGCCATTAGAGCAGATTGCCCGAATTGAACATCATTAGAATCACTATTAACAAGATCGCGTTTAAATATCAAACGCCACTTATTGTCCTTCCATAATGCAGTCCCTTTAACATCTTGCTGAGACTGATAAGTCAGCGTGCTATATCCTTCGGCATTCAGGTCTTCAACTGTTTGATAAGCCAACTTGTTTTTTTTTCTAACTCCCGGTTGGCCCTTTTCACCGCCAATGGATTTCCATTGCCAGATATTCACAGGCATTCCAGATTCCCCCATCGTTACTGAAGGAGCCTCTTTGCTAGGTTCAACTGGGAACATAATAGCCGCTCGGTCAACGTACAAAGAAGAATGATCAAAGTTACCGTCCCGAGTAATATCTTCCCATTCAAGTAGCACCACTAACTCATCAATATTTTTAACAGCTCTAATCAAAACCTGTCGGGTAGAAGGATTCGGCCACTTGGGATTAGTAATCATCTGCGGCCCTAGTTCAATATTGATGGAGACGGGCGCTTCTTTTGAGTCCCAGAAGGGATCATATGGATCTTCAGGTAAATTCCCATCTAGGTTGGCAACACTTATTGCGGGACCGCAACTGCCTTCTTCCAAGCATCCTTCAATATTTGCAGAACAACCGCCAAACAAAAGAATTGAACTCAAAGTCAGGGAATAAAATAATTTAAAACACATATCGGGAATTAGAATTGGTGGATCAATCCTTCAAGTCGAGACTTTAATTCACTGGTATAAGGACCTACCAAAATAAGGTTGAGATTTTTTGCCTCAAAAACTTTTTCAGCAACTTCCAGCATTTTTTTTGCTGTAATAGATTCTATTAACTCTCTTTCTTCCTGCAACGACATTTCACTGGAATAAAGATGCGGGAAGGCATAGCGGACTACCTGCTTATAAGGATCGTCCAGTTCGGAGTCGAGATCAAAAAAATACCTTTTCTTGATATGAGCCAATTCGCTTTCGGTTGGCCCCTCCTTGGCAAATGTTGTTATTTCCTTGAGCAGGATACGCGCCACCTCCACCACTTTTTCTGGACGTACGGTAACATCAAAATCCATCGTGCCAAGATCAGACATGCTCGTAGCTCGGCATTCAACGGAATAAACCAACCCACGCTCTTCTCGCAATACCCTTTGCAGTCTTGATGTGAAGCCATCATCAAAAACCCGACTTATTAAAGCTAAAACAAGATAATCAGGATCATTGTAGGAACAAGAACGAAAACAAACCTGCAGTTCTATCTGGCTGTCAGAATCTTCTTGAAAATGAAGTCCCGGACTTTTCTGCTCTTCCGAGATACTGTCAATAAAATGATTTTTTGAAAAAGGCTCACTTCCATTTTTTAAAACAGAGAAATATTTTTTGGAAAGATCAATAACCTCAGCATGGTCAATCGGACCCGCAAATGCCAACACCATATTCCCCGGCACATAATGTCTATCAAAATATTCTTTCAACATTTCTGTTTGAATGTTCTTGATTGTTTCTTCCGTGCCAATCGTTGGCCACGCCATAGGAGTTTCAGGATATAGAAGTTTGCAAGCCTGATTATTTATATCAATGTTCACCCCATCTTCGTTGAGCTCTTCAAAATATTCCTCAAGAATAATTCCCCGTTCTATTTCAATCTCAGGAAAAGTGGGGGAGCAGAAAAACTCTGAGAATAACTCCAGTCCTTTATCAAGTTGCGATAAATGAGGACTGAACCCATACTGCGTGTATTCTCCCAAGGTTGAGGCTCTAAGGTCGCGTCCGATATTTTCGAACTCCATATTCAACGCGATCGAATTGGGGTATTTTCCATTGCCACGAAACATCATATGTTCTAGAAAATGTGAAATCCCGTTATTCTGAAGGTTTTCATAGCGCAACCCAGCTCGCACGAACATTGATACCTCCATTGTGTGGATATGAGGCATCTCTACCGTAACCACAGTCAAGCCGTTGGGCAAGGTATCATTAAAATATTTCAAAGCAAATTCTTTAACTTCCATATTTCCTTGGTATCATAGCAATCCCGTTAAGGACTCTTGTTTTAATAACAGGCAAACATTATCGCATAAAAAAATATGAATCAGGAAGACTGGCCAACAAAAGATTACCAAACCGCATTAAGTCATATTGTTGAACATGAAAACGAAGCCGCATCCAGAATCAT
>Ga0209631_10003469_pt1 | contig 18076 bp, 39 predicted proteins | sample COG_08_FD_184752 | JGI IMG/M metagenome (GOLD analysis project Ga0209631, IMG submission 184752) | Pelagic Microbial community sample from North Sea - COGITO 998_met_08 (SPAdes) (version 2) | ecosystem: Environmental > Aquatic > Marine > Neritic zone/Coastal water | place: Helgoland, sampling...
AATAGGGTCAAATTTATTTGAGTACGTTTCATGTCCTTCTAAAAATATACCATGTTGTGAGGCAAAATCACGTATAGATTTATCTTGTCGTATAGCTTTTTGAAAACCGTTTTCTTCTATAACCCAGTGAGAACAATTATATTTTTTCCACCAATCTTTCATTACACTAAGAGCTTCTGGAATACCACCACCTAAATTGTTTGACATATCTACCATATACATAATGCCGTCAGCAGGACCATACGCCCATAAAAATGCAGCTTGATAACCAGTTGAGGCAGGGTCAAGTCCTGCGATAAGGCGTGTGCCTCTAGGTATCTGCCCTATGTCCCTCTTCTGGTCACGACATGATTCTATTTCTTCTCTACTAAACAAAGTTAAACCTTCAGGCATTGCAACATTAAGATATACCATTTCGTATATAGCTCTACCACCTGTAGTTTCTGCTGCACGTTTTCTATCCATTAACCATTTGTATGTACGTTTACTTGCCCACAACATACAATCTTTATGGTCTTGTTCTTCCCAATCTGTTTTAACACAAGCTGTGTCATGTGCCTCTTCGACTTGTGTTGTCCAAGATTCGTTATCTAAAAGATGTGAATATATATCGTCATAGTGTTGTCGTGAACCAATAGTAACCATAGCTGTATGTTCCTCTTTACGACTAGACAGTGTAGTAGTCCACCAGTTTCTTGTGTTCTCTCTTGATGCAGGTTGCATTGTAGAGCTGTGGTCTTCAATGTCATCTGCAATAATTATGTCGCAGTCACGTGATAAGATTTTACCACCACGTCCAATGCCTACCATAGTCGGACTCTTGATACCAGTAACCGTTCTCGTACCAACAGTAAAACCACTTTGTGACCAAGACTTAGCAGATTTAGTTTTAGGTTTAAACTTAATGCCTGGTCCACATATCTCTTCTATTAATAATTCGTTAAACTCTAACTGGTCAATAACAGAACCCATGGCGTTCTTAGCAATGTCTTCGTTACCACCTACCCATAAAATTCTAATGTTTGGGTTGTTGCATATAAGCCATATAACAAAATGTATAAGCAAGTCTGTTTTGCCGTGTCGTGGTGGAGACAATATCATGTGCTGTCCACCTGTCTCTATTGTGTGCATAATCTGTTCTATCCATTTTTTATGAAACTCTGGTGTTTCGTATGGAATACCCTGTTCAGTTCTAAAATATCTTGCTCTAAACTTATCAAAGTCTTGTAACGTAATCTCTGCTACTTGAGGTACTTGCCAGTTTTCTTGTTGATTAGCAATACTTATATCTTCTAGGTATGCCTGGTATGCCATAGAAACAGCAGCATCAGTTGTGCCAAGTATCTTAGCTACACCAGATATAGTATTAGTTTTATCAAAAATCTCAAGTGCTAGTCCAGATTCTTTAATATCGTCATACACTTGACCACGTCGAGAAGAGACATTTTTTTTGTGACTAGGTATTTCTAGGGTGTCTTCTTCTTGTGTCCAGGTAGTGCCTAGTTTTTTTGCACGTTTCTTTTGTTGTGCTATTCTATTTGAACATCGGTCACTACAAAACTTAGAACGTCCTTTAGGTAAAGGTCTATGACAACCTGCTGCATAACAAAGTTTACTTGACATAACCGTCACATGTTTTGTTTTTACACTTCATAGCGTCCTTAGGTAATAAAACCTCTCCACACTTGGGACAAGGAACTTTCATTTTTGATTACTTTTTTTTACGTGCTTTTTTCTTTTTAGGAAAGCCTGCCTTCATGTTAGCATAGGCTTTAGGACTTATAGTAGAGTTTTTCTTTGACCTACTTGTTCCTGCTCTTTTTCTTTTATTAATGTTTTCATATAAACTCATATTACCACTTTACCTTATTTGCCCAGTACGCTGCCGAACTAGGACCTTTTTTTATATTTTTTGCGTGTCTTGCTTTAAATGCTTTGTTACGTTTTGTGCCATCAGGACTACCTTTTTTTCCTGCTTGACCAAATCTAATTAGTTTATACTCGCTACCATAATGTGCCATAACGACATGCGAGTGTCCACCTTGTGTGGATGCTTTAGGTTTGTTAACTCCTTGCAGTCCCAGGCGTTTCATAGTCGACTTGACTCTATCTGGTGTTGGTCCACCGTGTGGCATTACTTAATTTTCTTTATTCTTTTTTTTGTAGAGTAAGTTTTTTTCTTACCTTTTTTACCCATTGGCATTGTTAGCTCCTGTACTGTTTTTATTAGTATAACACAAAACCCCGTTCGGGCAGGAACAGGGCTGTGTAAATTAAGATATCCTATAATCTAATTATTACTTGTACTATAACAACTTGTTGTGTTATGGAGGAAAAAAAAATTTTTATTAGGTAGGAGGATGCCGTTGCTCTTGCGAGTTCCAACATCCCTGGTCTAAGACGTCCTACCATCAATCGAGATACATAATACAAAGGGAATGTATATGTTTTTATTATACTACATTGTGCATTTAGTCAAGAGAAACCTGAGGGCTACGTGAGAATACTAGGCGAAAGGAGGAAACTCCTAGAAAAAACGCAACCCTCACTATTAATACTACACTTAACATCTTGACCTGCTATAGTAAGTTTTAACAAATATTTTTATTAAGTACTTTGTTACAAGTAAAGTTGCCATCGAGGGGCAGAAAGTTAGGGATACTTAACCAAGTATACAGCAGAAACACAAACCTAATACTCAAGGACCTAGGGACAATAAAGATTAGACTCCAATAGCTTTTTAAGCAGTGTGGCTCGTTATAACCATCCGACCAGTAACCAGGTACTAACCAATAAACAATACCTACCGTTACTGTACCTCTTTTATAGAGTGAATAACTAGGTATAAATTAACAGTTATTTCTAAGGGATTACATACTATATAACTATGGGGTGTACATTTAAGTCCCCCAAAAATTATATAGGCTCTATCATTCTTATAGATTCTTATTTATTCTCTACCTGCCTTACTCTATTATTGTTCTGTTCTCCTATGGCTCTAGATTGTCTGATTATGTACCCGTTTTAAATCTTTCTAAGAGGGTGGATGGGTGTCTAAATAAAATATAAAAAACTTGTAACCTTTTTGTAACCAATGGAGTCTAAGTATTGTAAGCAAGAAAAGGAAACAATAACAATGACTAAAAAACATTTCGAAGCAATCGCAGAGAGTTTACTTCTAGCCGTAGGAAGTGCCGAGAGAATAGACAACGAGGGAGAAAGTGCAAACGCGTTAATAATATTAAGTAACTTAATTAGAAGTTTAGAATATGATTTCGCAGGCTTTAACGATAATTTCGACCCTTGGACATTCAGAAAAGCAACAGGGATACACGAAGCAACGAAAGAATTATTTTAAAAAGATTGTAACCAATCAACAGGGTTAAGAGTCTAAGTAAGTAAGAGAAACAAAAGGAAACAATAACAATGGAAATAAGAAACAAAGTACTAAGAGAATTACAGAGCAAGTCCAAAGAATTAAAACTTGATACAACCATAGCAGATTCTGTAATGGGTATCGGTAAAGCTATCGACATTCACATAGGGTTAATCTTCCAAGCAATGGGAGAGGATGACGCTTCAAACTTTGTCCAAGGTGTAATCGACGAAGCAGAAACGAACTGGATAAATAATAGAAAATAACTTGTAACCTAATTCAATCTAAAAGAGTCTAAGTAATACAAAGGAGAAAGAATGAAATTAAGAAAATACAAAGTAACTATCGGACACGGATTCGAGAGCAAAATAGCCGTAAACCATAAGGACGAAGACGAAGCTTGGGAGATGCTATCTAATGCAGTCTATAGGTGGACTGGTAACGTTGCATACATTGATGAAATCGAAAAGTATATATTATCTGAAGACCGTCAAAGCTTCGTTATAAATCCTGAGTGGGTAGAGTTCAAGCCAAAAAGAGAGAACATACTTTCAAAGAATAGTGATGTAATTTCAGCTCGTGAAAGAGAATGGATGAATAGCTAAATAAATTAAATACCCTGTAACCTCTTCGGAGGTTGCAGAGTCTAAGTAATAACAAAGGGAGAATAAATGTTAGAACAATTAAAAAAACTAAGAGCAGAAACACAATCGGAATTATTTAAAGATGAACCTTTAATGACCGATAAAGATATAGCTTACGATAAAGGATATATTGCAGGAATTACTTATGTAATAGAAATCCTTGAAGGAACAAAAACCTTACCAAGAAATCCACAATTTAAAATAAAGGAGAAAGAATGACAGAGGGAGAATGTAACCAAGGTTACACAAAACTAGGAGACTGTATACAGTGCCTATACGGAAGCATAGAAAACTATCAGACACAAAGGGAGGACGACGAATGAGCGAAAGAATTAAAAGACAAATGACTAACAAGCAATTCAAAGAGATTAAAAACTATATCGAGTACTGGTTAGATGACCATTACGGAGTTAAGGCAGAGTTCAAAATGTTACCAACAGATGAGCTAAGAATTAAGGAAGCTCCTAGTTATAAGCTAGTGACAGATAGATTATTTAATTTAGAAATTGATTTAGTTTATTGGACACACTACACAAACATGAACGATACATTAAAAAATAATCCAGTTGCGAACAGAACCATAACAATAGTTGTTAAACATAAGGACGTTGTAAGAACTACAGGCGAAAAGAAGACAGACCTTGAGACCGTGATAAGAGGTGGCTTCGATGACGATGGCAAGTTTGTATTCGGGATTCACGTCGAAGCAAACCACCTAAGAATGTTCGACAGTGGAAGATGTGAGCAAACATTAGCAGGGAGCTACGGTTCGGAAGAGTGGGGACATGAACCAACAGACTACGATAGTTGGGAAATGAATCTTATGTGGACAATGTTTAGAGCGTTGTAATAAAAAAAATAAAAACTATGTAACCTTTTCGGAGGTTGCATAGTCTAAGTAAGTAAGTAATAAAAATATAAGGAGATACATTGATAATAAAAACACTAAGCAAAGCCGACTTCGTAGACGAGTTTAACTTCGGAGAACAATCAAGTTATAACGAGCAGTTTACATACGAGGGATTAAGTTCTTTGTACGATTACATAATGGAATGTTACGACGAAGAGAACCCATTCGAGATGGATGCTATAGCGTTAATTGTACAGTTCTCAGAGTACGATAGCTTGGAGGAGTGCTTGCAAGAGGTAGGCAACGACGATATAAAAACTATGGAAGAGCTACAACACAACACGTCAGTAATAGAAGTCGAGGGAACCGAGAGGATAATTATATCGGAGTTCTAGAAACAGACACAACTTATGCTCCATGCGTTAGGAGTGGCTTCTGTTGTAAGCAGAAGCCATGTCCATTCGGTAAAGCTACAAGCAAAACAAACTTTGCTTGTGTCTACCTAGGTGGAGATGAGGCAGGAGAATATTATTGTGAGAAGTACGAGGAGATACAAGCAGGTATGCCTGAAAACGGAGCAGACTTTAGTCCTGCATTCAATACAGGTTGCTCCTCTACTCTGTTTAATCCTGCAAGAACAAAAGTAATATTAAAAATAATGGAGGGAAGATAATGAACAGAGCATACAGGAGGGCAAATGCCTCAAAGAAAAAAAGCTCATCACAAAAAATATATTCTCCGACTAAATATATAAATAAAAACTACAACAAATTTATTGTTGAAAATACAGAAAGGATAACAGATGGGTAAGTATATAACAATCGGAGGACTTGAGTATATCTTCATGACAAGAGGCAGATATCTAAAGATACAAACTTTAGTAGGCGACTTGACATGGGATGCAGACAAGTTGTCAGACGGTGGACAAAAAACATTAGATAATTTATGTAACGTTTTAGACGAAGCAATAGTCTAAGTAATAGAAAGAAAGGATATTATGAAAGTAAAAGAACTAAAAGATATAATCGCATACTTAGAAGACGGTGGAAGAAAAACATTAGAGGGAAGTGTAGAAAAATTTATTGAAGTGTCTAAAAGTTATGGCTTCAATGATGAATTTATATTTGAAAGACAACAAGATAATGGCATGACTCCACACGAAGAATGGCAGGAAAGATACAGAAGTTATACCAATCTACTGAACTACATTAGAGAGAAACATTCAAGTGAATATAAACATGCGTATCAAAACAGTTACCACCCAATTTATGGATGGAGAAAAAAAGAAATTAATGTGTAACCTTTTCCAGGGTTGCATAGTCTAAGTAAGTAAGTAATAACAAGGGAGATAATATGCCGAAGTATGAGAGCAGAGCAACAAGACTAAGTAATGCCATGGACTTAACAACAAACATTGACGAAGTCAATAACCTTAGGGAGGAGTTAGAACAATGGCTCGACAACATGCCTGAAAATTTACAGGCAAGTGAGAAAGCTATGCAACTAGAGGAAGCTATACAAAACTTAGAAGAGATTGCAGACGAGTTAGAAAACATGCAGGAACTACAACACAACGTAGAATTTCCTGGGATGTTCTAGTGGTAGATAGAAGTTTCATAGATAGGAGATACGAATTGCTGAAAGACGCAGTGTCACAATCAGATATGTGGGAGGTAAACAATCCAAGAGTAATGAAGATACTGACACTAAGCATGGAGATGATTGAGGATGACGAGCTGTTCAACGAGGAACAGATAGAGCAAATATTCTACATACTTCTAGCAGTCGTAAAGCTATGGGGAAAACCTACAACTAATGTGTAACCAAATGCACCAGGAGAGAGTCTAAGTTATGTGGTTCGATGATGAGATATTGGACGACTTAGACGACGAGTTAACAAAGGAGAATATGATAAAGAAATACAAGTACAAGATAGATGGAGAGCTAACTGTCATGGCTACTACTAAGAAAGAAGCAGACGAGAAGCTCATTACCTTTATGAAACATAGCCCAACGTATGTATCAGAGGCAACGTTTATACATAGCGAAGAGATAGTAGACGGTAAGTTTACACAAGTACAGGAGGAAGAATAATGGCTTGGGAAGTAATTGAGTTAAGCGAAGAAAGACAACAAACATATTGTACAAGTTGCAACAAGATAACTAATTCTAGTAGAGCAGATTATCAAAGTGAGTTTACTTGTAACGATTGTGGAGCAGAAGTACAGGAGGAAGAGTGAACAGAAGTCAAAGACGTAGACTAGCTTCTAATAAAAAAGGTGGGACACAAATGAACCACCCAACATTCGGACTTAAGTTACATGCAGAACAATTAGATAGACAAAGGGTTACGAAACTAAATACAAAGGAGGAAGAGTAATGGCTAACTTATTTAAAGGACATGTTGATTCTTACGAGTTGTTGGATTTCTTATCTGATAGATTGCAAGACGAGTTAAACAGAATCAATGTAGAGAAGCGACGAGGCATAAAGTCCTGGAGTGATGCAAGGTATACAAGATATGATGAGCAAAGATACATGCTAAAACAACATCATAAATATCTACAATCTCTATACAAGGAGCTAGAGAAAGGCGACATGATAGAAGATATAGCAAGAGATAACTTCGCAGCTTTAGATGAGCCACCGTTCTAATGCCGACTAAAACATATTGGATTATGTTTAACAACAAAGACTACAAGGAGAATCCTAACTTAGTTATCGACATGTTAACTGACGCAAGGATAGAAGAGATACAAGAGGAGGAAGAATGATTGTGAAATCGTTTAGAAATACAAGAGTACCCTGGCATATTGAATACAAGAAAGATTTAATTGCCTGGGCATTAGTTAGATTCAGAGATGAAGAACCGATAAGCAATGGAGAGTTTGTCTATGAGTTACGATGTACTAGATTCGGTGGGCTACTGCACGACCTAAGAAAAGAAGGTTGGGACATAGCTACCGTACGTGCGAAACAAAAGGGACACTACATTTATTACTTGTTGTCAATGCCTGACGAAGAAACAAGTAGCAACTTGAAGTTAGTTTAACAATGATAGTTGTCAATATTTGTAAATGTGTAGTAACATTATGAGTATGATGTATGTAGTTACGGCTATAGATATATACAATAGTGAAGAACGTAAGTGGGAGTTCGACAATCTTGTTGACGCTAACAGGAAAGTCAGAGAACTGAAAGACCAACCGAGCAGATATGTGGTCAAGTTCACAACAAGTTCTACTGTTGTTGTATAGATAACAAAACAATACAGGATAAGGAGAATCATGGCTAATTTATTTGGCGAACCTAACTATCTAAAAAAGTGGGCTATTCAGTTAGCTAACGCATGTGGTGGTCAAACAGTAGAGAAGACATTAGTAATAAAAGAAACTAATGTAAGTAAAGTAGATGAACTTATAGAACAGTTCGTCAAAGACCATAACGATATGGTTATACAAATACACGAAGTAGAAAAAGCAATGGAGGAAGAATGAGCGAAATAACAGTAGAAGATTTAGTTGCAGAACTAATGGCACTCAAGATAGAAGACAAGCAAGTGTTTACAGGTAACGTCATACGAGTGGACAATAAGATTATACTTACAGGAATGACTGCGACTGTACCCGTAGTTGTACAAACACTTGAAGTTGATGAAGACGGAGAGTTAGTAAGAGCGAGAAACGAAAAGGGACAATACCAGGCAGACAATCCTGACACCGTGGAGAACGAGGCGTTCAAGGAAGAAGAGTAGTATGGAGATACAATGGGTTGTGTTAATAGTTATTATGACTGTATTGTTAACAGGTATCTGTATAACAGTAGTACAAATACTTAGAGATGTGTTCATAGGTTTTGGTATTACCTTAACAGAGCTAAGAAAAATAAAGCTACAAGAACTCAACAGTATAGATGAATTAAAAAATACATTATCAAGTACACGTTATAGAATTATTGATTTAAAAAATAATGAAGAGGTAGAGTGGAACGTTAGTGATGGAGACATTGGAGATTGGTTAAACAGTGATGACTAATAAAAGACAAAGCAATGAAGTGGGACTAGAACTATTATCTTTTAATAAACTATTAATGGATAGTAAAAAGGATGAGCTTAATAAATTGTCACAAGTCAGGACTAAACTAATAAATGATTCTGTTGCTGAGGGTTGGAGCGTAATACAAATAAGCAAAGCAACGGAACTAAGTAGGCAACGTGTCTACAAGATACTTAACGAGGGAGAATAAATGGCTAAATATAATAAAGATGATTATGAAGTAGTAGAGGTAAGACTAAAAAAGTTTTGGAAGGATTACCCTGATGGACGTGTGTTTACAGAGGTTGTAAAAACAAGTGATGACGGCACTATGGTAATTGTTAAAGCAATGGTCTATCTAAATAGGGAAGATGTAAACCCTGTATCAACAGGTCTTGCACAAGAAACTAAAGGTCAAGGTGGATTTGCAAACGCAGATGCTTGGATGGAAAATTGCGAAACATCAGCTATCGGTAGAGCATTAGCTAATTGGAAGTATCAAGGTAGTACTAAAAAGAGACCGTCACAAGAAGAGATGAGTAAGGTACAACCAATACAGAAGACAGGCAGAGTTAAAGACATTGTCATAGAACAAGAAGATGCTGCACTTAAGAAAGCTAAGCAAGACTTTTCTAAAGACATAGGAGCTGATGAACAATCTGTTGCTGACCAAATATCAGATATCATTAAAGACATGTGTCCTGATGCAAAGCTAAGAAAACAAATTAAAGATTCTGCTTGGCAACAATCAATGGAAGACAACCTACCTAAAGAGATAGAGGATTGGTCTGACGGAGATATGAAAACTTTCTTAGGTCATTTCGGTACGCTTATGCAAGATGACAAGGCTATGTTAGACAGCATGACTACTGATATAAGTGATACACAAATACAATGTCCTGAACCACAATGTAATAAGTTTGAATGGATTGTAGACAACCGAGAAAAGAAAGCTAGTGATGACAAGTTTAAAAACATACCTGACTTTACTTGTGACAACTATGGACCTGACAAAGATGGTTGTGGTAAAGGTTGGTACATAGGTAGCAAAGACTTTCCATTTGACAAATGGCTCTAGAAGAAATAGGTAGCAACGAATCAATTAACAAGTTACTAGATAGAATAAAAAAAAGATACCCTACTTATAACTTTGATATTCCTGCTGAACCTGACCGTACACACAAAGCACCTTACTTGTGCAAAGATAATAAAGATACCTACTACGACAATGAGGGTAATGTCTTTTGTGCTACAAGATACAAACTTGTAGATGAACACAACCCACATGCCTGGACATGGGCAACATGTCATGCACTTGTAAGTACTTTAGATGAACAGAAAGTATATAAAGATTTACAAGATGAGGCACCTTTCTAATGGGCTACACACCACTGCCTGAATGTGTAACGATACGAGTATCAGATATAGATGGGTTAGGTTTGTTTTGTGTTACTGCTATTGAGCAAGGATATAGCTTAGGCATATCACATGTACATGATACAAGATTTCCTAATAGATTTATTCGCACACCACTCGGAGGTTTTGTTAATCATAATGACGAACCGAACTGCAGAACTGTTGATATACAAGGATACAAATACTTAACGGCACTGAAAAATATAGAACCAGGGGAAGAACTAACTCTTAAATACAGTATGTATAATTTAGACCTTGTTAACTAAAACCCTATAAACATTGAGCATCTATCCCTTTGAGGTTGCCCTCAGACAAGAGACAATATAGTAGTGGCACTATGTACCACACAAACTACAAGATTTTTAAGTTATCCCAACCTTTATTGCTGACGGTAAATGATAAGACACCTGGATGTGACCAGTTACCTGTCCTTGCAGTAAAGTCTATGCTCTTATCTAATGAAGGACACTGAAACCAAGTTCTATCTCCTTGTTGCTTACTACGAAAGTGATGATAGTGACCTGTCACAAGAATCTCTGCGTCTCCCGATGGTAAGAAACCATACATCTGTCCTTTCCACCACGATTCTATCTTAGCTTCTGCGTTACCACCACCACCACTCATGTGACCATGCGTCATAGCAACAGTCTTACCTTTGACGGTAATGTTCTGATGAAATCCTTCAGGTATGTTTACTTCTACGTGTCCATATCTATCAGGATTAGCAGACATAATCTCTTTACATATCTCCATGTGCATAGTGTCTGAGTTATCTAAACGTGTAGTTGTAACCTGACCCTTGCCTGAACGAGATGTCTCTCCATGATTACCTGGTACTCCACACAATACAATACGTTTAGCTAATGGTAAGAATGTATCTATTGTTTTCATCATCATACTTCTAGCTAGTGCGTACTGTTCTATTAGTGTCAGCTCTATATTGAATGGTTGAGAATCATAGAATCCATAGCAGTTTTCTGTAAGGTCTCCAACACCTGCTATATATATCTCGTCTATTTGTACGTTAGTCTTACGTAGTTCTTTGATTCTTTGTACTGCATCTTGTAAAGCTACATCATATCTCTTGACTGTATTCTCAACTCCGTAGTCCTTCTTGCCCAGCTGCCAGTCACTCATGAAGAACATGAATGCTGTGTCTCCACCCTTGTCATACTTCTTTATGGGTACTTTTCTTTTTGCAGCACTCAGTAATTGCTTAAAGTATTTGTCGTGACCTGGTTTTTTCTTACGAACAATACCTTTAAACGCATAGAATGTCTCAACTTGTCCACCTTTTAGTTGTGTATTCCAACTGGATGCACGAACTTGCCCATCTATTTCATATAAGTTTGGGTCAAAGCCCCACTCTTTTAGTATATCATCATACTTTGATTGATAGTTGGGGTCGTTTCCTACGTGTGTGATTTCTCCAAGACCAGTGACATTATCTATCTCATAGCCTGGCATCCATCCTGCTTTGTAAAAGTTATTACCTAACTCTTCAGAGGATAGCTTTTTTTTCTTAGGCATAAAACCTCCTTTAGCCCTGTTACCAACAGTCTATAGAGGTTTACTTAGAAATCGTGTATTTAATTAAATTATTTGCTGACTGATTGTGAGTTACCACCAATTTGTTTTTTGGCGTAAGTCTTAATTACAGCTAAAGCTGCACCACCACCTGCAAGAGCAGCCAACTGAAGTACTTCAGCGTCTACACCTACCAATGGAGCTACTGTTAAAGCACCGATGAACGCTTCCACGAAGGTCCAACTTGTTCTCTCTAACATATCTTTAAGTTCTGCACTCATTTATAATCTCCTAGTTTATTAATCTACCTTTAATCATAGCATTAGTCTTGATGACATTACCGTTTATCTCTTGCAATTTATCATATACAGACTCAGCTAATATCAAATGGTCTTTAGCTTTGTTATCCACTGGTTTATTCTCCAACAAATTATTAATAGTATTGTATTTAATGCTAACTTTCTTACCTTGTAGTAATTGATTAGCCACCTTTGCATACATTTTCTTGTACGCTACGGCACTCGAACCTATAAATCCGTCAGCAGATATGTCTAAGTCCTGTTGACTTTCTCCGACAATAAGACACCCACTGGTATGCTCATCCGTGTTGCCAGTGTGTATCAGTATGTAAGTAAAGTTAGGTACATTTTGTATGTGCAACATGCCATAATGTGCGTTCTTGTATCTCTCTGTATACTTAGCATGAAACCCACCAGTCTTTCTAAACTGTACATCGTATGTACCCTCAGGTATGCAGGTCTCGTGCATTACTTTGACTGCTTGGTACTGGTCTTCTAATGTATAACATTCGAATAGACCATCTATAAATAGCATACCGTTGGTAGCATCCTTGCCGAACTGTGTTCTAATAACATCTAGTTGCATAATTAATCCTTTCTAAAACTAATAGTCAGTAACCATATAGCTAATGTTATTAACGTAGCTAACCCTGTTACTTGTTGTGCAGAACCTGTCAAGGTAAGTGTTGCAATAACTAAACCAACCAAAGTCCAACTAAGGTTTAACGTTTCTTTAATTGCTGAAATAAACCAAGCCCATAGCTTTTTAATCATCAACTTCTCCTAAACATGAAAGCTGCCATACTAGCTATTCTAGTCAAAATAACTGGCACTACAACCTCTTGAGCTTTTTCCTTCTGGTCTTGAGTCATGTCATCTCCTATGTTTGCAACAGTTATGTCTCCTAGATTATTAAAATCTACGAATGTCTCTATAGGATTTTCTATAAACGATTCATAAGATACCTCTGTCACAACGTCAGCTAGTGTGTAATTCTCTATGTCAGCGTTCTCTACGGCTCTTTCAACGTACTCTTCTACTGCCTCAGCTATAACCTCGTCATCTTTAACAGACTCAGCTATTATCTCTACGTCTTCTGCCTCTACCTGGAGTACCTCAGCTACAACTTCTACTTGTTCTTCTGTAAGTTCAGCTACATCTTCAATAGCTTCCTCAACTACAGCCTGTATAACTTCTTGTACTTCTTCTGATGCCTGGTCTAAGTTCTGTACACCAATATCATTAACTTCTTCTAAAACTTCTGATGCTTCTTCGTTGGTAAGCTCTTCGACATACTCTTGTATTGCTTCTTCTTTAGCTTCTTCATACTCTACTAACTCCTCTTCTGTAAACTCTTCTATCTCTTGTTCAGTAGCTATCTCTATCTCAATAACAATAACTTCTTCTATCTCTGCAACTTCAACAGCTACTTCCTCTTCAGTAAGCTCTATGGATTCTTCCTCTTCCACTCTCGGTAATGTTGTGGTTGACGTATCTTCACTAACAATTTCCTGTATCGACTCATCCAAAACTTCCTCGACATTTTCTTTAACTTTTTCATCTTGTACCTCCAACAAATCTTCTTGTATTTCTTCTTCAGTAGGTGGAAACAAATCGTTTTCTACATATATATCTATCCAGTCTACCTCATCAACAACAATATCATCCTCAAAAATTTCTACTTCATAGATTTCTAGGTCTATCTCTTCTAGTTCTATTAGTGTGTCAATAAACTCTCTAGCTTTTTCTTCAGATTCGAACTCAAAGAATTCAATCTCTTGTTCATACTCCAATTCTTTAGCTTCTCTTTCAATCTCTTCTTCTGTAAGTTCAATGTATTCAATGTCAAGTATGTCAGCATCATCAATAAACTGTTCTTCTTCTTCGTATATATCTTCGTCAATAATTTCGACATCATATAATTCTAAGTCTCCTCTTTCTATCTGTTCATCTGTAAGAGCTACACCGTATAGCTCCTCGTTCATAGCTCTCTCCTGGTCACGGTCTATAGTGCCATCGTTCTGTTCTTTCTCTGTGTATGTAACCTCTTCGTCTCCAACAACAATAACAACATTAGTACGCTCTTCTCTTTCTGCTCTTTCTTCATCGGTCTCGTTGTATCCTGTCTCAGCCATATTAGATTCAACCTCTATAGCTTCTTGTATCTCCATAACAATAATTTGTTCCAAGACTTCAGCTTCTTCTTCTTCTCTTATGCCTTTTTCTTCATCAGTTTCTGATATACCATACGAAGCAAAGTTAGCATTTCTCTGTATTGTTAAAGGGTCAAGGGTGGTAGTAGTAGTGCCTATATACTTTATCTCTATGTCATCTACTAAAGCCCAGTCATTAATTGTTATAACAAACTTATCTATAAATAGATTTGTTTGGTCATAAATGTTATAAACAATATCTTCCCACATTGTATTGTTATTACTGTAAGTCTGTGCATCTATAGTATTACTTTGTGTAGTGTCATCACTATGTGTGTACTCAACACTACCTGTATTATTTAATGCACCTATAGTAAAACCTACCTCATAGACATCATGGTCTTCAGGCAAGGTAAACTCATAGTCGTTAGAACCACCACTATGTTTTTGATATTCAAGTTCTATATGAGTGTTTGTCATACCATACAAACCACTCCAGGTATTGTCTATGTTTACTAAATTATTATTCTCTGTTTCAGGTACAACTATATCTGTTGTCTGTTCATTAGAATCTACACCACCGTCAAAGGTTTCTGTTTCTACTACTTGACCTTCAGGTATTGTAGTAGTAGTGGTTGTAGTAGTTGTAGGTGTTTCATCTGCAAATGCAGGTATAGGCACGGCTAAGAATAGTGCTATACATATTCTAAGTAACACTGTTTATACAGTGCCACAGCAGCCACCACCACAACAGCCATCGCCATTATATTTTGCCATCATACTCCTCACATTAGGTTGCCGACAAGTGCAGACAATGCACCGACAGCAACAATCCACCCAAACAATTCTTGTCGTCCAATCTTTGTATTAACCTTTTCGTGTAACTCATCTATCTGTTTATTGATTTCTTTTTGACCTTCTAATATCATTACCAACATTTCTTTTTGTGTGAATCCGTTACCTGTAGTCATTATGGTAAATCATCACGGGATAACATATCCCAGTCCTCATCTAGAAAAATAGTTTCGGATGTGCTCATATATTTAAGTATTCTGTATACTTCTTTACAGCAATAACCTACTAAAAATCCTATTAAATAATCCATGGTTAATGGATTATATCATAAAAGTTTCTTAGGTCTTCTATTAACTATGTAATTAAAATGTTTCGTTATGTTAGATGTATAACTTGTTATATCTCTGCTATGTTGCCAATATCTAAATATTTTTTCTGTTGGTTCAGAGTATTGTAAGTCTACTGGTTTGTTAAACAACACATAAAACATAGGTTTTGTTTGACTATAAGTTACATTACCTTCTTTACCTGTAAGAATCCAGGCACTGTTTATTGTTCTAATCCAAGAATGTGGAACTAACGACCCAGTAGCAAACTCTACATTTTGATTTATTATATTAGGTTGCAGTATTGTAACTTCTAATTCTTTATCATCAGTAACAAAAGCATAAGGAGATAACATTTGTAAATTAGTAACACCATTTTTCATAGTATCTAAAGATAATGTTCTTTTAATTAAATTGTGCATGTCAGTATTATCTGTATGTACTTTGGTGTCGAATTTATAATTGTAATTATTTTTATCAAAATTTATATCTAAAGAAAAAGGAGAGTTTACACTATAGAATCTATTTTTTAAAGAGTTTACTGTAGGACAGTTAGTGTCTTTAGTATAAGCATTTTCAAAATTTGGATAAATTCCTAAGTTAGTATTGTCACTTAATAAAGTATACTTTGCAATAGTTTTCTTACTCTTCGGTATGAAGTTCATTGTGCTTTTGTTTATATCTGTTCCAGTCACTTGTAACAGATGCCAAGATTTGAGAGTTTTTTAATTGTTCTGTATGAAATTCTATATCAAAACCATGTTTTATTAACTCAACTCTTTGTTCTATTTTATAAGGAGTCAGCATCATAAGAGGTTCTCCTGCTCTAATAATAATTTGTGTGCTATCTTCGTCATCTACATCTTGATAAAATTCGAATGGAAAATTTGTTTCGTGCCATTTGTCTGATTCTACACGACCAGGTAATAACTTTATGTTTCTTCGATGATGATAAAAAGGGTCAGTAAATTCTATACCATAACCAGGTGGTGTCTTAAACCAGTACGGACAAGCTAGTTTCAACGCACCATATCCTTTAACTAGATTAAGTTTAAATTTTTCTTTTTCTAATCCTTTAAACTGAGACTCAGGTTGATGTAAAATCCAATCTTCATTTGCACGATAAGCATAACTTAAACCAACAGTAGCTTGCCATTCCCACTTGCCGTCTGCTGCAAACTTTTCAATTAATATATCACTCCAAGAAGGTATTATAATTCCACTCGTTAATGTATCTTGTATAGCAGGACAATTTTTAACATCTTTGCCTTGTGGTATTTCATCTTTACGATATATTTTTTGTTTCTTATACCAAGCAGGTAAAAACTTATTAGCTAATTCAGGAGGATACAAGTCCATTAATTGTTGATGAGCTTCAGTTTTAGGGTGTATGTTTATCGGTATTTTTTCCACAATGTTTATTATAATCTTGTATAAATTTAGTTGTCAGTTTATTTAATAATTGTTTATTAGGGTTGACATTATTTTTTTCACTACCACATGCTTTAGAAAACATGTGACCCCATATCTTCATGTGCATAGGGTTGTCAAAAATGTTTACTTTATCTAAATCTAATGGCTCCACCATTATGTTTTTAAGGGTGGTCTATATCTAGTTCTGAAGAGTCTACTGCTTTAACCCAGTTGGTAACATCTTCATGCCAATTATATTTATGACCATCAGAAGGATAAGCAACTGGTGGTTCGTAATAATAACCATCTGTATTCAAAACCCAACTTTCTCCTCCAATATTAGCTGCATGAAATACATCGTTATCTCTATCGTAAAATTGACCTACACCTGCATAATTTGCACGAAATGCTTTTGATTGGTCAGAATGTAAATTATTTTCTGAGTCATAATATTTACCGTGACCTGTATTGTAAGAAGTTCTTTTACATTTTTCTGTTGCAACACCATGCTTTGCAGCATAGTTAGCTTCCCAATTCTGTTCTACACCATCTATGGTGTCATCTTCATTACGACCAGTAATAAGTTCTATTACTATATCGTCATCATTTAAAATTGCATAATGTGCCATTACGCCCAACTAACATTTCCGTTACCTGAAGTAATTGTTAAAATAGTATTTCCATCGCCACCATCTGCTGAGTTACTACCTAAATTGTTTTCTACTGTTGCAGAGAATCCTGAATTATATCTTAAAATAACAATACCTGAGCCACCACTACCAGTACCACCTTGACGGTCTCGACCACCACCACCACTGCCAGTGTTTGCTGCACCTGATGTAGTACCACCATTGCCTCTTTCTCCACTTCCTCCACCACCAGAGCCACCTGCAGTACCACCTGCATTATTAAAAACTGAACCTCCACCACCACCTGCACGAGTTACAGAGTTTCCACCGATAGTAGATGCGACACCATTGCCACCATTTCCACCAACATTTCCATCGCCACCATTGCCAGTGTTTCCAGCACCTCCACCACCACCAGCACCGTAAGCACCACCGTCTGGAGAGCCACCTCCACCACCACGACCTTCATTAGCAGTTCCTGCACCACCACCGTTGCCACCTTCGCCTCCACCTCCACCACCAGAGCCACCAGAGATTCCGTTTTGCATGTTATTTACACCTTTACCTCCACGGACTGTAGATACATTAGCGAAAATTGAGTTGCCACCATAACC
>Ga0209631_10003471_pt1 | contig 18065 bp, 14 predicted proteins | sample COG_08_FD_184752 | JGI IMG/M metagenome (GOLD analysis project Ga0209631, IMG submission 184752) | Pelagic Microbial community sample from North Sea - COGITO 998_met_08 (SPAdes) (version 2) | ecosystem: Environmental > Aquatic > Marine > Neritic zone/Coastal water | place: Helgoland, sampling...
TCAACAGCCTTGAGCGGGGATAGACAGCCTTGAGCGGGGATAGACAGCCTTGAGCGGGGATAGACAGCCTTGAGCGGGGATAGACAGCCTTGAGCGAGGATAGACAGCCTTGAGCGAGGATAGACAGCCTTGAGCGGGGGCTGAGGAGATACTGTTCGCCGTTGCAGTTCTTTGATCTTTGGATGATTGAGCGCTGGTGCAACTGTTGATCTTTTGAGGGTTAAGCTAGAGTGGAAGTTCGGCTGAAATGCTGTTTGCAAAGTCATCGATCATTTTTTTGGAGGGGGTATGCCGCAGTTTCAACAAGGAACGCTTGATCTTCATTATGAATGCTACGGGGAAGGCTTCCCCGTGCTCTTATTTGCACCGGGTGGGATGCGCTCAGCGGCCGGATTTTGGGAATCATCGCCTTGGAATCCCATTGAAGTTCTCCAAGAAAACTTTCGGGTGATCGCGATGGATCAGCGAAACGCTGGGACGTCTCATGGGCCGATTACTGCTGATGATTCATGGGACACTTACACCCAAGACCATTTGGATTTGCTTGATTATCTCGAGATCGACCAGTGCCATCTTGTCGGGGGCTGTATTGGTGGCGCTTTCAGTTTTAACTTTTTACGGAGATCCCCTGAGCGCGTGGCAGCCGCGGTGATTCAGCAGTCGATCGGTTTAGATAACAATCGACAGGCGTTTTATGAGATGTTCGACGGGTGGGCGGATGATCAAAAAACCGCGCGACCGGCGTTAACCAGCGCGATCTTGTCGTCGTTTAGATCAAACTTGTATGACCACGATTTTGTGTTCAGCGCCACAGAGGCCGATGTCCAAGCCTGTGTTCAGCCGTTGCTCGTGCTCATGGGGCAGGACTTGTATCACCCTGAGTCGGTCTCCCGAAAAATTGCAGCGCTGGCGCCCAATGCGACGTTGATCGACGCTTGGAAGGATGACGGCCCTTCGACGGGTGAGCTTGCTAAAAACTTTTTGCTGCAACATTCCCCTGTTTAGGGGATGCGCAGGATTTGTACCTGGCGGGTCGACTTAAGCGTTTTTAATCGGTTCGAAAATTCTCACTGCAACTTAAAGTAGGGGCGACCGGGCGCTGTTGATGGGTCAGTCGATCCGGTTGGGTCTCTCTTTGCAACGATTCCTTCGTGGACAAAGTGGCAGAGGCGTGCTTTATTGAAAGCGCAAAAATCTCAACATTCACCATCAAACAATAGGGTTCAGCATGAGTATATTGGAACGGTTTCGAGTCGAAGGACAGGTCGCAGTTGTGACTGGCGGAGGACGCGGCATTGGCGAGGCCATTGCTTTGGGCTTGGCCGAAGCAGGCGCAGATGTTGTTGTCGCAGCGAGACGAACTGCAGAAGTCGAGGCGGTTGCCGATAAAGTCAGAGCCTTAGGCCGCAGAGCGCTTGCGGTGACCTGTGACGTGATGGACATGGCGCAAATTCAAGCCCTTGCCGCTCAGGCGCGGGATGAGTTGGGAGGGTTAACCTGTTGGGTAAGCAACGCAGGTGGTGCAGATGACCGAGTCGCACGAACGCTGCTTGAGATGCCTGAGCGGCAGTGGGACTTTCAGATGGACCTCAATTTGAAAGCGGTCTGGAGTGGCGCTCAGGCTGCAGCTGAGATCATGAAGGATTCCGGGGGTGGCACGATTATCAACATTTCATCCCAAGCGGCGAATAAAGCCTCACCCTTTAACGGGCCTTATGCGGTGGCTAAAAGTGGCGTCAATAACTTAACCCAAACCATGGCCTCAGAACTTGCGCAATACAATATTCGCGTTAATGGTGTGGCACCGGGCCCAATTCCGACGGAAGTCTTTATGGAATTCCTTAACCTGAAGGAAGAAGATATTCCAAAGATGGGTAAGCGTTTGAATATCCCCCTCGGGCGAATCGGGGACCCAGAAGATATTGCACCGGCCGTGGTGTACCTCGCTTCGGAGGCATCAAGCTGGATGACGGGACAGACCATAACCATTAACGGCGGCAGTTAGTCCGGCGCTCTCGACGAATGCCTCTTGCTTTGACCTGATCTCGGTAAGACAGAGCAGTCTTTCCTAGCCTCTCGGCTGGGTTGAGCGACTGAGGTGCGAGGCACGCGAGATCAAGCTAAATCGATTGAAGTCGAGTGACGTCAAGTGAACAAGAAGCCAAGCGGTTGGCGAGAAGGTCTAGATTCCAAAGCGCTCAGCGTTAGAGAGGGACCTCGCACTTGCGGGAGCCGCAGCAGGGCCCTAGAAAGGGCAGTCCCGCAACCCGATCAAAAATCCTGGTTTTGAAGTTGCAGGCAGAGAGTCCCTCCGCAAGGGCTGACTAGGCGAGTAGGGTGATAGGTTTAACCAAAGCCTAAGCCCGTTATCGATTCCTGGCGTTCAGCTGCTCGCCAAATGTGGGGGTAACTCCACCCAATCCCCCATGCCACCTTCGTTGTCCGGCATCGTTTTCCAGAGTTCAACCAGGCCCAAGTCATGGAATAATACTTGGTTGTTAAGAATCGTCTTTCGCCACCACATCCGCTTACGGAGTTCTTCCGCGCTGAGGTCGGCTTCGGTGAAGGGTTCGCTACCCAGCTCAATCCGTCCAGGCTGTTCGTTCTCAAAGGCGGCTGCTCGCCAAAGTGCGCCGCCCATGCCGATGTAGTAAATGTACATGACGGTGACCATGGCGCTGAACTCCGCCTCAAACTGCTCAAACGAGTAGTTCGGGTAGCGTTTCGTCTTTGACGTGTATAAATCGAAGAAAGTCTTAAGAATCAGGTCACGGTTCGACTTTTCATAGACTGAAGGCAGTACGCTACCGCTGCTCATAAGATAGGCAAGATCAGAGGGTACAGGTCCGGTAAACAGCAGTTGAAAGTCAATGGTTAACCAGCCCTGAGGCTGCGCTTTGGTTACAGGACAGAAAAACAAATTGTCTCCCCGTAGGTCCCCATGACTAAGAGTACAGGTCGCGCCTTGTTCTGGATCAATGCGAGCAAAGTGTGCATCTAATTTTCGAGTGAAGAGCTCTGAGACGTTGGTCCCAAAATAAGACAGCCAAGAGGTGCCGCCGGTGAGAGAGGATTTCTCCATAGAAAGGGCTTTGTCAAAAAGCTTGGCCCCGGCCGGCATGACTTCTTTGTAGAGGGCTAAATTCTCACTGGAGCCCCAATGTTGCACGCCGATCGCGCTGAGTGTCTCGGCCTGCTCGCCGCCGTCGCAGCCTTCCCAGGCAAGGGCGCAGTCCACCAATCCCGGGATCATTTGTAAAACCTCATCGAGATCGAGTTCGCTCTCGTGAACTTTTTGATCGGCGAACTGGTCCACATCCTCCATGATGAGGCCGTATCGATTTCCGTCGAGGTCAAAGTCTGCGAGGAAGACTCGGGGTCTTGGATAGAAGCGCTCTGAAGGAAACATATAGCCTTTGATATCTTTTATGAACATATCGCCGATCGCGTCCTCTGGGAGCATTTCGAAGTCAGGCCATGCTTTGGCTACAAAGTGCGCGGGACAATCCGTCGTGTTACTAAATTGGCAATGTATTTTTTTGATATCGGAGAAATATCCCGCCGTCATACCCACGCCAGCTTCCTCAACGGAAGCCACAGCATTATCGGGTTCAAGCAGACCTCGGGCTTGGAGCAGTTGCGTAAGAAATTCAGGGTTTATGTCAGAGAGTCGATTGGGAAGGCTCATGCCCTCGGGTATGCGCGTTGATTCTGTATCGCTGGACATAGAAGTTCTACCGGTAGTAAAGAGCCTTAATTCAACTGTGGTCGATGCTTGAAGTCAACAGGCCTTACCCGGGTCCACCGATTGCAAGGTTCTCGTTAAACTGGCAGAGTCTTTAGGATAAAGAGCGCTTTTGAGGAAAAGCAAGTTCTCAAGGAAGAGAAAGCACTCAAGGAAAAGCGCTTGAGGAAAGGCTTTTAAGGAAAAGCGCTTAAGCAAAAGAAAAGGGGAAAGATCGGTGAATCAGATTGCAGAGCTTACAGAGCAGCCGCTTGAACAGGTCGATGTTTCAGATCCTATGATTTTTAAACGGGATGCCTTTCGATCTGTCTTTGAGAGGCTCAGGCGGGAAGCGCCGGTTCATTATTGTGCCGACAGTGCCTTTGGGCCTTATTGGTCAGTGACACGCTTCCACGACATTATGGACGTCGACAAAAACCATCATGACTTTTCTTCCCAGGGTGGCGTGAGTATCGGTAATCGAAGCGCGGACTTTGAAGCGCCTAACTTTATTTCGATGGATCCACCCAAGCACGATTTGCAAAGAAAGGCGGTCACAGGTGTCGTCGCTCCAATGAATCTCGCCAAGCTGGAACCTGTCATTCGCGGACGTGCAGCAGCGATTCTGGATACGTTACCCAGTCAAGAGGTTTTTAACTGGGTAGACCATGTCTCAATCGAACTCACCACACAAATGCTGGCGACGATATTTGATTTTCCTTTCGAGCAGCGCCGCAAGCTGACCGAGTGGTCCGATCTTGCGACATCAAGTGTTGCCACCGGCGGCACGATGCCTGATGAGGATCGCCGGGAAGGCTTGATGACCTGTTTGAGCGAGTTCACGGATCTTTGGAATGAGCGTATTCATTGGGATCCAGCCGAGCACAACGATCTCATTACGCTTATGGCGAACAGTCCTGCAACGGCAAACATGGATCCGATGGAATATCTGGGCAATTTAATTTTGCTCATTGTGGGTGGCAATGATACGACCCGTAACTCCATATCCGGTGGAGTCTATGGGCTAAATCAATATCCCTCAGAATACGAAAAGTTGCGACAAAATCCTGGTCTAATTCCAACCATGATTCCCGAGATCATTCGTTGGCAGACACCCTTGACGCATATGCGGCGGATAGCAAAGCACGATGTTGTGTTTCGAGATCAGAATATCAAAGCGGGAGACAAGGTTGTGATGTGGTATGTCTCAGGTAATCGGGATGAGACAGCCATCGATGATCCTGAGCGTTTTCAAATCGATCGGGCGAATCCCCGGCACCATTTGTCATTTGGGTTTGGTATTCATCGCTGTATGGGTAATCGCCTCGCAGAAATGCAGTTGCGGGTGCTCTGGGAGGAGATTATGGCGCGCTTTGACCAAGTCGAGGTGATGGGCGAACCGGTTCGCGTCGCGTCAAATTTTGTCCGAGGGATCAGCGAATTACCTGTGCAACTTCATCGCAAGGCGAGTCGACGCAGTCAATAGCAGATGCCACCGGCGCCTCACAGCGGATTAGGCGGGTAACCAATCGGGTCTTCTTCGAGTCCCCTTCAGCATTCGGCAAGCATCACTTTGGGCTCGTTGGACAAATGACTGGGCACGAGAAGCCAGCGATACAATGCGTGCGCTTCCACGTCTTTCGTGTTGTCGGTGCGTGCCGTTGCTCGGTAATGCAAAGAAATGCTGTTGATCAATCAACCCCGTTATTGCGAAATTTTTTCGACCTTCTCGCCATTGCGGTACCTCTGATCGCCCACCCTTGCCTCACGAAGCTCGTTAATTGGGGTGCTGACGTCATCAAACTTGGGTCGCGTCATGTAACGGGCAAACCAATCTGCGATGCGGTCCGTGTCTTGGCTGAGCAGTGAGAGCATCTCTTGTATTTGTAAAATGTGAGCCGGCTCGATGGCGTCGCTTTGCGTTGCTAGGAAGGCTTTAGGATCACGGTAGACAGCGCTTTCGGGCTCGGCGATCAGTTCTTCGGCGAGATCAGAGACCACCTCGGAAAGGCTGGGCGCTCTAAACCCAACAGAATAGGTCGTGCAGTCCTCAAGCGCAGTGCCCCAATGTGCAATTCCAGGCGGGATGTACAAAAGATCTCCGGTCTCAAGATCGTAAGTTTCCCGAGCTGAAAAAGAAGACAGGATTTTCAGGGGGAGATCAGGCTGGGTGGGGGTCTCGGCGTTGCAGGCGTCGCCCAATTGCCATTGCCGACGACCTTCGCCTTGAATCAAGAAAACATCGTACTGATCAAAATGAGGCCCCACGCCGCCATGCTTAGGAGCGAAGCTCACCATGATGTCATCGAGTCTCCAGCTGGGCAGGAACGCGAATTGCGACTTCAGTGCTGCGACCTTGGTGTGCCAAAGATCGCAGCCTTGGATTAAGAGAGACCAGTGGGTGTTGGGTAGATTGGCGAACGTGTTTTGATCAAATGGCCCGAATTCAACGGACCAATCGTTTTGACCCCTAGGATTCTGAACGAGTCTCGATTCAACCTCTGCCTTCTCGGCGAGGTGGATAAGCGCTGCTTTAGAAAGCGGAGGCGACCAGTCTTTGAGAGCACCTCGGATGAGTAGGGGCTTTTGTTGCCAATACTCTTTGATAAATGTCGCCTCTGAGATGCGATCTAAAATCGTCATGAGACCGAACAGTCGTCGAATTGTTTGACCTGCGGGCAAAAAGAAAAGCGCGCATCAAAGCGCGCTTCAGTTCTATTCCGATATCCCACAGCTTGCGCTAGGCTGCGGCAGAGGGCCAAAGACGCAAAAAGTTTTCGCTATAAAATTTGTCTTTGACTTGATCAGGACTTGAGGAGAGATAAGACTCAAATTTACCAATCGGATTTCTGCCTCCTTCAACGTGAGGGTAATCGCTGGAAAATAGGAAGAGGTCTTCATTGGAGTCATCGATCAACCGTGAGACGTCTTCATTTGGAAACGGAGTAAAAGCCAGCTGTTCCCTGATTTGTTGACTGGGCGTCCGCTCGAAGCGAACAGATTCATCAACCCGGCTGTAAATTTTAGAAACCCAGTCCAATCGTCTAACCATTTCGGGAACCCAGCCAGCACCGAGCTCCACTGCGGCTCCACGCAGCGTTGGGTTTCGCTCAAGCACGCCATCGAGCAACAGCATTGATAGAAAAGTTTCAGGGGGTTGGTGCATCAGCGCGGCATCCTTGGTCCGAACATTTTCACCGCCTCCCATCCAATCTCTGACAGCAGCGCGACCATTGTTGCTCCAAGATTTGAGCGCTTGCAACGGTGCTCCGCCGACATGAAGTACAAAGGGCGTGCCGCTCTGGGCCAGTAGCGCCCAGAAGGGTTCTAAATCGATATGACCGGGCGAACGGTCGCCGGGGGCTCGGTGAGGGACCCAGATGGATTCCAGGCCCAAAGACAAGGCAAACTCTAGTTCTTCCATCGCCTTCGCGGGATCGTCAAGCGGAATAATGCCAACACCCATAAGACGTGAGTCGTCCGAGCAAAAATCTGCCATGTGGCGATTGTGGGCCCTTGTGGCGCCATATCGAAGAACCGGGTCCTTCTTCTGGCTGGGATGAAACGGGAAAGCCACGCTGTGCGTTGCAAACACGAGTTGCTTTTTAAAACCAAGCATGTCGAGGGCAGCCGTCCGATCATCCTTGTTGAAGGCGCCCAAAGCCTGGATTTCTTTTGACTTTGCGATCAAATCGTCGCCCATGGCGATTTGGTCAGCGATATGCGCTTCGCTGTGCCGCCCCCCTTGACTCATGATGACGGCGACTTCTTCGTCTGTGACCAGCGATGCGCTGTAACTGACCTCTGGAATGTCGGCTCTGATCGATGGATCCGCGTAGGACTTCAGAAAATCAGGCAACTCCATGATGTGGCTATCAGCGTCGAAAAATGGGCGATGATCGGGGGCATAGGTCATGATGATTCTCCGTGTTTGAGCTCAAAGGTTAACGGCATGTTAGCCCTGCGTCCAGTAAAGGCCGGAGTTGTCCGGAGAAGCAATTGGCGGAGCAATTTGGCTTTGGTGCACGACGTTTTTGGTTCGTGACATTGACCTGCCAAGCGCTTAGGTTAACTCTCAAGGTAGGCTCCGGGTTCCTAGGATGGTGGAATGATTGAATGATGGATGTCAAAGAGGACGTCGTGGTTGTGGGTGCGGGGATTGTAGGGCTGGCTTGTGGTTTTAGGTTGCTGCAAGAAGGTCGGTCCGTGCTCTGGATCGACCCTAATCCGCCTGGATCAGGCGCTTCTTATGGTAATGCAGGCACGATTGCAGACTACGCTGTGATGCCAGTCGGTTCGCCATCCGTGCTAAAACGTTTGCCACAATTGCTGTTCGATCGTGACAGTCCCCTCAGCGTTCAACCCGGGGCGATGGCAATGCTCGCGCCTTGGTTGGCGGGATTTGCCTATCAGTCTCTGCCGGGGCCTATGCGCAAAAATATCCAAGCCCTTGCGCCCCTGGTGCTCGATGCCGGTTTGCGCTGGCAAGCATTAGCCCGCGCGATTTCTGCTGAAGACTATTTCAAAAACGACGGTTGTCTGTATGTTTACGGCGATGCAGCGTCTCTTCGTCGAGGCATGCGGGACATGGCGTTGCGCGCCAAAGCGGGCGTCAAGGTAGCTTTTTTGACCCCCGCTGAGCTTGCTGCGCTGGAACCTCAGTGGCCGAGCTTGGATGGGGGAGCGGCGTTATTTCCTGAATCACTGTTTGTGACGGATCCTGGGCGATTGGCAGGTCAGTTATTTGACAGAGGCTCTGATGCGGGTGGACGGTATATGATGGAATCAGTTGAAGATCTGATCATTGAGCCAGACGCTATATCGCTGAAATTGGGTAATGGTCAGCAGATGAGGGCGCACAAGGCGGTGATTTCAGCGGGTGCTCATTCCCAGGCCCTCGCGGCAAGAGCCGGCGATAAAACGCCCTTGATCACTGAGCGGGGTTATCACCTTGAGTTTGATGGTCAAAAGCATCGGATTCAGCGTCCGGTTTGTGTTGCCGATCTGGGTTTTTACATGACGCCTATGTCAGGTCGGCTGCGGGTTGCTGGGACGGTCGAACTGGGGGATGTGGATCCTCAGCCCTCACCGCATCGACTGGCAGCTTTGACGCGCCAAGCCCAGGCTATTTTCCCCGATTTGGGCGTCCCGGAGCGTACTTGGCTGGGTTTCAGACCCTCCCTGCCTGATTCGAGGCCAATCCTGTCTCGATCGAGTCGCACCGATCGTGTTGTTTACGCGTATGGGCACGGACACATTGGACTGACCCTTGCGCCGGTTTCGGCAGAGATCGTAGCAGCGCTCATTGGAAATCGCTCGCCACCGTTCGATATTTCGGCCTATTCGGCGCAGCGTTTCGGTCGATGGCTGCTTTGAAGCGGCGCCTCAAGGGTCACCGGGAATGAGTTACTGGATCAAAAGGCATCGTTCTAGGCCTCCTCCTTTTCTGTTACATTGGACGGCAGCAAGCGGTTTTGCTCCAAGGCGATTGCTGTAGTCGTGCCCTCTTGAGGAGGTTATGACCCGCGAGAATCTTAGCAAAACCTCCAATGATCGATCCTAAGGAGGGATAATGTCTGCATTACCGAAAGAAGCCTCGAACAAGTATCTTCGAGGGACCTATGAGCCAGTCCTTGATGAATCCCATGCCGCCGATTTAGAAGTTATCGGCGAGATTCCTAAAGACCTTGCAGGCCATTTTTTAAGGATTGGGCCAAACCCTTATTTTGTGCCGGACGAGGACAAGTACCATATTTTCGATGGGGATGGCATGGTTCATAGCGTCGAATTCAGCGCTGGAAAAGCCAGCTATCGAAATAAGTTTGTTGATTCCGCGGGTCTTCGAGAGGAGCGTGAAAAGGGCCATTGGATTTTCCCCGGGCTCAATATGTATGGAGAGTTGATTGCCAAAGGTGAAATGCCGAAAAGCAAAAACACCGGTAACACGGCGATGGTCTTTCATCAGGGCAAGCTGTTTGGACTTATGGAGGGCGGAACGCCTTACGAGTTATCGTTGCCGAGCTTGGAAACCGTGGGTGAACACGATTTTGATGGCACCTTGACGCACAACTTCACGGCGCATCCAAAAGTTGATGCCCAAACCGGGGAAATGATGACCTTCGGTTACTCCCCGTTTCCGCCCTATTTAACCTATTCGGTCGTCAGCCCTGAGGGCAAAGCCGTGCATACCAAAGAAATCACTTTGCCCAAAGGCATCATGATGCACGACTGTGCGATTACAGCGAACTACACTATTTTTCCAGATCTACCCCTTGTGTTTGACTTTGAGAAGCTCACGCAAGGTGAATCAATGATTGGTTGGGATCCCAGCAATGGCAGCCGTATTGGCATTGTGCCGAGATTTGGTGATGACGAAACCATACGTTGGTTCGATATTGAGGAAAGTTTTTTGTTCCACGTTGCGAACGCTTTTGAACAGGGCGATGAAGTGGTGATGCAAGCCTGTCGCTCTGATCACGGTGCGATCGAGACGTCGGAGAATCGAGACGTGCGGGAGCAGTTGGGCAGGCTGCATGAATGGCGGTTCAATATGAAGACTGGCGCCGTGAGCTCGAAGCGGATGATTGATGATCAGTATTGCGACTTTCCTCGCATTCTCGACGATTTAACCGGTTATCCGAATCGCTACATTTATGCGGCTCGATTTAGAGTTAACGAAATGGCAACTTTTGATGCTGAGATGAAATATGACAATCAGACCGGTGAATTGCTGATCCATGCTTTTGGAGACAACAAAGAATCAGGCGAAGCGGTCTTCGCGCCTAAGGTTGGGGCGGTTGATGAAGACGACGGTTATGTCATCTGTTTTGTTAATGACGCAGAGGATCGAAGTTGCGAGTGCCACATCATTGATGCGAAGAACTTTGAAGCGCCGGCGTTGGCAAAAATCAAAATCCCTGTTCGTGTTCCCCACGGTTTTCATGCGGCTTGGGTGCCTGCTTAAATCCTTGTTTAAAGGTTCAGAAAGAAAAAGAGGAGGTTTGAACCATGGAAATTGAAGAAATGACAGCGATTGATACGGATATGGGCTTATTCGATGCGATGTACCACTGCAGAGCCATGCGTAAGCTCGATACCAAAGCGGTCCCTGAGGCCCATTTAATGAAGTTGGTGGATGCGGCCAACCAGGCGCCTTCGGGCTCCAACATGCAGTCGGGTCGCTGGATGATTGTCAGGGATCCTGCTGTTAAAGAGGCTCTCGCAGAACTCAACCGTGCGGGGGTTGAAGCGTATATCGGACCGATGATTGATAATCCGGGCTCTTTGCCCCATCAGGACCAAGAGAAACGAACCCGAATGATGCAAAGCGTTTTGTGGCAAATGGAACACCTGCACGAGTTGCCGGCATTGATTATCGCCTGCATGGATTTTGGCGTTAAAGCCGATGCGGCGATGATGGCGCGGGGAGGGGGCTCCATTTGGCCGGGCATTCAAAATTTACTTTTGGCTGCGAGAGCATTGGGCTTGGGGGCTGCGCCGACAACCCTTGCGTTGCAAGATCAAGCCGCGGTCGCTAAGGTCCTTAATCTGCCAGAAACCATGGGTGCTTTTTGTCTTATTCCAGTGGGCTATCCCCTAGGTAAATTCGGTCCGGTAACGCGCAAGCCGTTGTCCGAGATCCTTCGGTTTGACCAATGGGACTAGCGCCTCAGCAAGTGGAAACTTAAAGACGAACTGTGGTGTCGCGTGTGCGCGATCAGCGACGGTGTTGAGAGCGAGCCTTCGCCTGCAGACAAGATCGTTCCCCAAAAGAAATGCTTGTATAAGAGGTCTTGTACAATAAGCTTGTCTAAAGCGTCCGTTGATAGAGAAAGCTCCTGGGTCGATAAAACGAGTGGAGTAAAAGAAACACTGATAGAAAGAACGCCGATAGAAAGAAAGTGTCCAAGCGAGTGAAGCGACCATCAGAGACGCCTTCACTGGATTCATCCATGAGACGTTAAGGAACTTTCCAGTTGATGGCCAATGCATAAAACGCGGAAAAGGGAGGGGTATGAGGCAAGTTCAAAAGAGCAAAACAGCCAGATCGAAGATAGAGTGTGGATTTTGGCTCAAGAACCTAATCGGACTGGCCTTGGTTGCTTTGGCTTTCCAAGCTGCTGCAGAGGTCCCGAGTGATTCAGCCAAGACATCGACGCCCTATTCAAAGCCTGTCGGTCAGGAGTATCCCCAAAATGTCTATTGGGGTGATACTCATCTCCACACCCGAAACTCTGCGGACGCCTATTCTCTGGGTAACTTGAATCTCACGCCCGCTGACGCCTATCGCTTTGCTCGAGGCCAATCTTATCCCGCCCATGATGGAACACCCATTAAATTGCGTCGGCCCCTCGATTTTTTAGTGGTCTCTGATCATGCGGAATATTTGGGCGGTTTTTACCGATTCGATGTGAATGATCCGATCGTGACATCCACAGAGACAGGGGAGCAGTGGCAAGAGTACCTTGCAGGCGGTGATCGGGGTCAGATGTTTGCTGCGTTCGTTAACAGCATGGATGATCCTGAGACGCACCTGCCGTTTCCTGCAGGCGCTCAAAAGTCAATCTGGGAGGATGTCGCCCAAACCGCTGACGAATACAACGATCCAGGCCGGTTTACGGCGTTCACAGGATATGAGTGGACGTCGATGATTGAGGGCAATAATTTACACCGAGTGGTGATTTATCGGGATTCTGCAGATAAGACCAGCCAACTGGCGCCGTTTACGTCTCAGACGAGTAAAGACCCACGGGATCTCTGGCGGGCATTGGCAGAATATGAGTCGACCACCGGCGGCGAAGTATTGGCCATTGCGCACAACGGGAATCTGTCAAACGGAATGATGTTCCCCAGCGAGAGCGTTGATGGTCAACCGATTGATGCGCAATATGCGGCATCGAGATCGCGCTGGGAACCGGTTTATGAAGTGACTCAGGTTAAAGGCGACGGCGAAGCGCACCCAACCTTGTCACCGGATGACGATTTCGCAGATTTTGAAAATTGGGATGCAGACAATATTGGACGTACAGAGACAAAACAAGACGCGATGTTGGCCCATGAGTACGCGCGGAGCGCTTTAAAACTGGGTCTTGCCCACGAGCAGGAGCTCGGCGTCAATCCTTTTAAGTTCGGCATGATCGGGAGCACCGACGGGCACAATACCCTCAGTGCGACCGAAGAAGACAATTTTATTGGAAAATTTCCCGAGTCTGAGCCGGGTCCGCACCGCATGACCAATGCAATGGCCAATGACGCACTCTGGCAAAATTGGCGCTTGGTTGCATCAGGATACGCTGCAGTTTGGGCGCAGGAGAACACTCGCGAAGCGTTGTTTGATGCGATGAAACGACGTGAAGTCTACGCCACGACCGGGTCGAGGATTCAAGTCCGCTTTTTTGGAGGGTTTGGGTACCAACCCCGGGACATTGATCGTCCGGACTATCTTGATGTTGCGTACCAACAAGGCGTGCCCATGGGCGGCGATTTGACCCTGGCGCCCGAGGGTCAGTCCGCTGGATTTTTAATCGCTGCCGCTAAAGATCCCGATGGCGCGAATTTGGACCGTATCCAAATCGTTAAGGGCTGGCAGGATGCAGCGGGTGAACTGCATGAACAGGTCTTTGATGTTGCGGCGTCGGATGGACGGGTTGTTGACCCCAAGACAGGAAAGTTGCCCCCCGTAGGTTCAAGCGTTGACCTTGAGACGGCAACCTATTTGAATACCATTGGAGCGGCGGATCTTGCAGCTTATTGGCAAGATCCCGATTTTGACCCCGAGCAGCGTGCTTTTTACTATGTGCGCGTGCTGGAAATTCCGCGCCCAAGGTGGACGACTGTAGACGCTGTCTTCTTTGGCATCGAGATTCCCGATGAGGCGCCGAGGACGATCCAAGATCGAGCCTATACATCACCGATTTGGTATACCCCTTAATGGTCAAAGCGGTCTTCACTGAGCCTTTGGTTCAGTTTTTGTTGTTGGGTGCCGCGCTTTTTGGGCTAGAGGCTTGGGTGATCAAAAGCTCGAATGCTGTCAACGATCAGGTCATTCGAGTCGATGAGGCTGCGGTTGTTAACTTTATTGGGGATCAGACCAATACGACCCAGGCAAACGCGTTAAAAAAATGGCAGCAACTCGATGACGCCGCCCAGCGCTGGGTCGTCGACGATTTTGTGCGCGAGGAAGCACTTTATCGAAAAGCATTGAGCTTTGGACTCAATGAAAACGATTACGTCATCCGCCGACGACTGGTCCAGAAAATGGAATTTGCGGGCAAAACATTTGACGATGACTTGGCGCCGCCGTCTGATGAAGCGATCCAAGCGTATTATGCGGGTCATCCCGCTTTATTTTTGGAGCCGCCGACGGTTACATTTACCCACGTTTTTTTTCGCCATGAGTCGCTTGGATCAGATGGCGAGATGGATCGTGCTGTTGCGGCCCTGGCCCAACTGCGAGAGGAGGGGGTCGCCTTTGATCAATCGGGTCGTTTTGGAGAACGATTTGCGTACCACCGCAATTATATCGATCAAAGCGAACCCTTGATTGCAGATCACTTTGGGGTTGAATTTGCGCGCCAAGTTTTTCTGATGGACGAGGCTAATGGGTGGCAGGGACCTGTCCTATCAGAGCGAGGCGTTCACTTGGTCCTCATTGCCAATCGATCGGACGCCCGTTTGCCAGCACTTGTCGAAGTGCGGCAACGGATTGTCTCCGAGCTTATGCAGCAGCGCATCAAAACCCGAACCACCGCGTTTGAGGATCGGATACTGGCTGAGTTCACAATTGAGTCGGATTTTGATCGCTTGGAACACCCCTAGACTGTGCACAAGCGATTGAATGATGTGGCTAACCAGAGGCTTTGGGCTCTGGTTTTGGTCATTGCAATATCAGGTACAGCGCTCTCAGGTATCGTCGTCGCAGATGACCTGCAGCCATTGTTTGTAAAGATCAGTCAAACGGAAGAAAACTTTTTTTCTTTGTCGGTAAAGTCGTCGCCCTCGGTGACCGGCCGGCAGACTGCGGTGCTGCTGCCACCGTGCCAACTGCGGGATGGCAGCTCCGCCGAGGGCCCTGGTCAATGGCAGTTGGGCACGACCTACTTTTGCCCAGAGAGCCACCCAAACATTGAATTGATTCGCAGTGCTGAGGGTGTCAGTCCAACGGCGCTCATTCGTCTGGAACGTCGCTCGGGTGATCTTGAGATTTATCATCTGCCGCCGGGGCAAGAACGATTAGTAATCGACCGTCTCGGGACAACCAGTTCCGTTTTTGTGCAGTACCTAAGCTTTGGTTTCCAGCACATTCTTGAGGGATATGACCACCTGCTGTTCGTGCTCTGTTTGTTGTTGCTCGCCGGGTCATTGTTAAGGGTTTTGGTCATGATCACAGGGTTTACTCTGGCGCATTCCTTAACCCTTGGGCTGTCGGTAATGCAATGGATCGAGGTTCCGCTTTCGGTGGTGGAAGTGCTGATCGCTTTAAGCATTGTGATGCTGGCGAGGGAAGTGCTGAGAATGGACCGCCGGACCTGGTCATTTCGATATCCTGTCCTGGTCTCGTCGGCCTTCGGGCTGCTCCATGGGCTTGGTTTTGCCGCTGCGATGAAACGCATTGGATTACCTCAAGACGAGTTAGTTTGGGCGCTGTTGGCGTTTAATGTTGGGGTAGAAGCGGGTCAAATTCTATTCGTGTTAATGGTGTTGCTGGTTTTCGTGGCGCTGGTTAGGTTGCATTGGGTTTCAGCTGATCGAGCGGTGCAGGGTCAAACAATCAGCGGTCAAAGGTGGATAAGCTATGGGATAGGTGGTGTATCGAGTTATTGGCTGATCGATCGTCTTTGGCAGTGGCTCTCGGGGCCTTTCGGATTAGCTTGAGGCCCTCAGCGAACAAAGAGCCCTCGGCGAACAAAGAGCCCTCAGCGAATCAAGAGCGCTCAGCCACCGAAGAACTTCCAGCGCAAATGAGAAGTCTCCAAAGGATCCATCAAACGGTTGGAGAGTAGACGCCTGAATCCCAGGGTCAAGGTTTGGATGAACTGGTTTGAGTGATATCGATAGCGAGGCAGACTTGATCTTAAGGCCGATCTAGGTTTTGCTGAACCGATCAAGGGAGAGATGGTTATGGCGATTGAAATCGATTCGGTCACAGGACTTAAGAAATTTAAGACCCGAGCCGGAAAAGCACCGGTAAACCTGCATGGCCAAGGATACGGCATTGTCGAGGACGAAGCCTTAAAGTCGTTGCCTGAGGCACCGGCCGGCGCGGTCTTCAATGCGGAGGAGCAAGCTCGATATCGCGATTTCAAGGAAGCTCGCCGGGGAGCGGCTGATTATATGGCGATGGAAGGCGAGTTTAGTCGCTACCTTGAAGACTTGTATTCAACCGATCCGGTGCCTCGCGAAGCCTTAACGGATGATTGCGAGATTTTGGTGGTGGGTGCTGGCTTCGCTGGATTGTTGCTCTGGCACAAATTACAGCAAGCTGGGTATACCGACGTTCGTTTTTGCGAGAAAGGTGGTGACGTTGGCGGTACTTGGTATTGGAATCGCTATCCTGGGATCGCTTGTGATGTTGAGGCTTACAGCTATCTCCCGCTTCTCGAGGAGATGGGTTACATCCCTTCCATGAAATTCGCCAGTGGCTTTGAAATTATGGAGTACTGCCAAAGCATGGCGGAGCGGTTCGGCTTTTATGATCACTGCTTGTTTCATACGACGGTTGAAAAAACGACTTGGGATGATTCTGCTCAGCGATGGAGTGTACAGACCGATCGCGGCGATAGAATGCGGGCCCGCTATGTCATCCTAGCCAACGGGCTTTTGACGACACCAAAGCTCGCTCGGATCGAAGGGATGAACCGTTTTGAGGGTGATTCATTTCACACCTCGCGTTGGAACTATCATCTTGATTTGAAGGGCAAACGTGTCGGAATCATAGGGACCGGTGCGACTGCCGTTCAAGTGGTTCCTGAGCTCGCTAAAACGGTGGGGGAGCTTTACGTCTTTCAGCGAACTCCAAGTTCAGTTGATGTCAGGGATCAGCGAGCGACAACCGATGAGGAGCGAGAAACCTGGTCGACTCAGGACAACTGGGCGAAAGAGCGTCGAGCGCGCTTTGCGAAGATTTCAGCAGGCCGCACTGCGATGAAGGCCAATGATGATTATCTGGCCGGGAAAACGCCTGATTTTAAAGACCGAAAAACCTTTGACCGCGATCTTTCGATGGAAGAGATGGTGCAAAAGCAGCTCGATTCAAATTTCAGGATCATGGAGCAAATTCGGGCCCGGGTCGATGCGATTGTGCAAGACCCCGCCACCGCTGCTGCCCTGAAGCCGTACTACCCTTACGGTTGCAAGCGCCCGACTTTCCACGATGAATACTTACCAACGTTTAATCTTCCCCATGTTCATCTGGTTGATACCGCGCCGACCGGCGTTGCTCGAATTAACGAGCGCGGTGTTGTCCATAATGATCAAGAATACCCCCTCGATGTCTTGATTTACGCAACCGGGTTCGAATGGATGGCGACCTCGACATTTAATCAGGTCATTGGAAGAGATGGCCGGTCTCTGAATGAGAAATGGACAGAGGAAGGCACCAAAACCTTCTTAGGCCTACACAGCGAGGGATATCCCAATCTTTTTATCGTGTCTGGCCCCCAAGGGGGAGGTGGCAGTTTTAATTTCACGAATGCAATCGAAGAGCACGGGGATTATATCGTTTGGATGCTTGAAACTTTAAAACAACAAAATGCTGTCGTGGTGGATGTCGATTCAGACGAAGAAGATGCCTACGCCAATCATTGTGCGACCGTGGATGCGCAGACCCGCCCGCTACGAGACTGCATCACCTACTACAACGGTCATGGAGATGCCAAACCAGGCAGTCTGGCGTATTACGGCGGTGGTCAATGGCACAAAATTAGAGTGAAAGCGCAGGGATCTTTGGAACCCTATCGATTCGAAGGGCAAAAGGCTCCCTAATCAAAAAATTAAGGAGGTTCTTGCCCGCTGAGCGCTTACTGATCTTCAAGTAGCGCTCATGTGCCATCTAAGGCCGTGCTAATCGAACAGCTCTCCCCCGCAAGCCGATGCGGTGGTGCCATACTTTTCAAAGGCTTTGATCACGTTTGCGCCCGTGCGCCAGCGATGAACTTCGTCAGGGCCGTCCACCAATCGTTGTGAACGGATACCCGTGTACCAACGGGCGAGAGGCGTGTCGTGGCTGTAACCTAATGCGCCGTGCAATTGCAGCGCAGTATCCACCACTTGATGCACCATGTTTGCGAGGAATACTTTTGCGATACCGTTTTCGTTCCTGAGGTCCATGCCCCGTTCGGCT
>Ga0209631_10003476_pt1 | contig 18060 bp, 12 predicted proteins | sample COG_08_FD_184752 | JGI IMG/M metagenome (GOLD analysis project Ga0209631, IMG submission 184752) | Pelagic Microbial community sample from North Sea - COGITO 998_met_08 (SPAdes) (version 2) | ecosystem: Environmental > Aquatic > Marine > Neritic zone/Coastal water | place: Helgoland, sampling...
TTGATAAAAATGTTCAGGACGACGCTCACGCAAAGGACGACGAACTTTTCGAGACTCCATCAAAACGTACTCCACAAAGCACTCCTCGTGACACCCACACGCAGCGGCGCGATGATGATGTTGAGTGGCAAGTATACGACGACGCACATTCGAGCGCTTTCGGGAATGTCCGCCTCGTCGTCGTCGTCGTCGTCTGAATCGTCTGAATCGTCCATCGGGAAAAGTGTCCCGTCCTCTGTCTCCTTCTCGTCGTCGTCACGACAAATTGTACGTGGCGTTATCTCCTCCTCCACCACCTCCAAAAATCATCATCATCATCATCATCATCCGTTACGATCGACGACGAGCGCGCGAGCCTCTGTCTCCTCCTCATCAATCGTCCGATTTAATAACACGACGACGAATTCGACGAGGAGGAGTCAAAAAGTGATTCAATCCATCTCTCTGAAAGACGATTGTAACAACAGGAGTAAAAAAGGTACGACGACGAGGAGATCAAACAACTCGATTCGATTACTCGCCACAGAGAGTGAAAATGGGTCCTCCTCTCAAACTGCTGACGTCGAAAAAAAAAATACCGCAGAGAAAAAAAAATCAAATTACCCGAAACTTCACGTGCAAACGAACGGGAGGGTGGTCGCGATTGGCGACTTACACGGCGACATTCAACAAGCGCGAAGAGCGTTACGGATTGCCGGAGTGCTCGGTAAAGACGACGACGATAACGTGAATCCTCAGTGGGTGGGCGGCGATACGGTGCTCGTGCAAGTCGGAGACGTGTTGGATCGAGGCGACGACGAGATTGGGATTTTGATTTTACTGCAAAAGTTAGGGAAAGCGGCGAGGAAAGCGGGAGGAGATGTGTTTGTTTTGAACGGGAATCACGAAGTTTTGAACATTTCCGGAGATTTCCGGTACGTCTCTCGAGGCGCGTTCCACGAATCGATGCGCTTTTCGGACCACTTGGTGAAGTTGTTTGGTAAAGACGCCGTTCCCGGGAGAAGAAGAAGACGATCGTCCAAACAAGAAGATGGCGAAGAAGAAGAAGAAGAAGAAGAAGAAGAAGAAGAAGACGAAATGGACGAGTGGAGAAAACAGACGAACGCTAGGGTTGGTTTGTTCTCACCGGGCGGACCGTTGGCGCAACAACTGTCCATGCACAATACGGTGTTGATCGTCAACGATACCGTATTCGCGCACGGAGGATTGGTGCCTAGACACGTTGATTTTGGATTAGATAAGTTGAACAAGAGCGTTTCGGAATGGATGCGCGGTAAACGGATCGAAGACGAGGATACGAAAGTGGCTTTAGGGATGGCAATTGGCGGCGTGAAGGATTCTGTAGTTTGGCACCGAGCGTACGGGACAGAACACTACGCCACGAATACGGAACGAACGAACGCGTGCACGTTATTATCGAGAACTTTAGAGAAGATCAACGAAATCGAAGGCATTCCCGTGAAACGTTTGGTAGTAGGGCACACCCCGCAAATGCAAGGAGCGAATTGCGAGTGCGACGGGAAAATTTGGAGAGTTGACGTCGGCATGTCCTTCGGCGTTTTAGGCGCAAACCCGCAAGTGTTGGAGATTATCGGTGACGAGGTAAAGATCTTAACGAGAGAAGCACCGGTGACCATGTCTAAGTTATAATAATAATACTAATAGTATATTAATCTTTCCCGTCTCTCTCTTTCTCTCTCTCTTTTTCTTTTATTCCGAATCGCTCGCCATGCCCTTGATCTCTCTGCGCTGTCGAGTCGGTTTTTCGGCTTCTTCTTCTTCGTCTGAAGATGATTGGTTGAACAATTTTGGCCGAAATGGCGAATTCACAGCGTCTGGTATTGCCCCCGCATCCTCCTCTGACGCACCTCCATCTTCTCCTCCCACATCTTTCTTCTTTTTCAAAATTCTCTTCTTCTTCTTCGTCGATTTCTTCCGCGGCGGCATATCTTCTTTCTTCTCGACGGCGGCAGCAATCTTCTTCTTTTTCGCTGATTTCTTCCCTTTTTTACCTCTGGATTCACTCGAAGAGGAAAGAGAAGAAGAAGAGGAAGAATCAGATGAATGCTTCGAAAGTGAGGACGAATCGGAGTCTGAATCATCCGATGAGCTCGAAGCAGCCGCGTTTCCTCGTTGACTTTGATGGGTTCTCTCCAACGCCGCATCCTTCTTCGCCTTAATAGCTGCCAACGTTTCTTGAACGCGTCGTCTTTTCTCCTCTTTCAATTGATCTGCCCGAGCTTTCTTCGCCGCAGCGGCTTCCTCTTTGGCTTTCTTAGCTTGCTCGGCGCGTTCTTTATCTAACGGTTCGTCCTTATCCTCATCGTCGTCTGAAGGAGGGAGCATAAACGCTTCTTTCTCGGGCGCGACGGCATCGTCGAACATATTTTCCGCTTTCTTGTTACTATTCTTCTTTTTCTTCTTCATTGGTTTAGTGAGTCCTTCTGCTTCGCGCATGGCGTCCATGGCGTCTTCATCCTCCTCCTCGTCGTCGTCCGGAAACTCGACATCGTCGTATTCCTCTTCATCTTCTCCTCCGTCAGAGTCGTCTGGAAATTCCACATCATCACCGACAATATCATCCTCGTCGTCGTCGCCGTCAACGTCTTCACCATCGCCGCTCTTTCTTTTATTCTCTTTCGTCTTCTTCTTCGCGCTCGCTTTACCTTTCTTCGTATCTCCATCTTCGTCCTCGCCTAAGCCCATATCCATAAAACTATGCATCGCGTTCCTTACTTGCGCGTTGTTCTTCAACTTCCTCACGCGCTCCAACACCACATCTGGATCCTCGTACGGGTACATCTCGTGCGCCCAATTTCTATACATGCCTAATATCAAAGCAATATCGTGCGTCTCGTTCCCTTTCCCTTTCCTTTCTCGATCGTACACATCCGCGAAGGTTTCGTAGACTTTTTGAATTCCGTTCGGGCCTAAAACGTGTTCCTCCACGGAAAACTTTGGTTTCCGTTTCGACTCTTTCTCTTCTGCTTTTGGTGTCGTCGTCGTTCCCCCCGCACCACCATCGCCGATGTCCATCGCTCGCTCGTCGTCGTCGTAGTTGTTGTTGTTGTTGTCGTTCACATCATCGTTCTTATTATTATTGTTCGTAGTCGTCGTCGCTTTGGTAGTGAGAGAGGAAAAATGTGCCTCTCTCTGATCTTTCGGCAACCACGACTCTTTCGGCGTCGCGCAATCTCGAGAGTAGTGTCCGGTTTGTCCGCACTTGTAACACGTTCCTGGTTTTGGTGGCATGATTATCTTTGCTTTTGCTCTCTTTGTGTTCTTCTTATTATATATATATATATTACTTTTAAGAAGAGTGTGTTTGTGCGTGATATACTAATAGTAGTGTGTGTGTGTGTGATAAAGAAATTTAAACTTTTGAGAGACTCTTTTTTCGAAGGAAAAAATTCAGAAGAGAAAAATCAGCTTTTTTTTTGTTCTTTCTTCTTCTTCTTGCAAGAAAAGTCTTCACCACAATTCATTCATAATTCGCACTTCTCTCTCTCTCTCTCTGCTATATATACAAAAACATTAAACGACAAAAAGAAAGAGTAATAAAATAATGGACGCGATAGTAAAACTGGTGGAGATGAACTCCCGAAATCCTTGGTCACGAATTACTTCGGAGAAGATGTTTTTGAGCTTTTTACAAGGCGCGAACGTGCACAATTGCGCGGGCTTTTTTGTGAAATCATCGGAGGACGACGATTCTGTTACGAAGAAAATAATAACCGTATTGCCGAACAGCGTGCCGATATCGTGCTTACCCACCGGGGCGATGAAACTGAGCGTAGATTTAGATGTAGAAGATAGCGTTTTAGACGTTTTAAGGTCTGACGAAGGAGAAACAAACGAAGGGGAATCGTACATCGATACGCTTCGTTTGTTGATTTTAGTTTGTTTACGAACCGAGGCGTCGGTGGAGGAGAAACTCTCGATGACGTTCAGAAAGATGGAACAAAAGAGAGGGTTTGGAGTGACTTTAGAACACGTCAAAGAATGGATCGAAGACTGCGAAATGGTGATTGGATCTGAGATGAAGAGTTACATGAGGAAAGAGAGAGAAAATGGGTTGATGGAGGAGCGCGATGCGAATAGTAATAATAATAATAATAATAATAATAATAATAACAAAATCGAACGAAGCGCGTCGGCAACGCGGAGGAAGAGAATGAGTTTAAGTTTAGGTGAATTGAAGAAGAAAGAAGAGAGCATGACGCACTCGTTGCGGTGGATGCGCGGGAAAATGGAAGCGCACTTTCAGAAATATTTTAAAACGCACGGCGTGGCGATGGATTTTGTGGCGTTTACGGAAACGGTGTCGGAGATTTTAGAGATGTGGTCGACGGAGGCGTTGGATTCCGTCGAGCGGGCCTTCAAGGAGACGAAAAGTTACGATTCATTCAACGAGAAGATTGAGCGAGCAGAGGCATTGGGTGGAAGCGGATCCTCAACGACGACGAGTGGTGGTCCGGGTGAACATCGGAGACAGAATAGTGGGAATAAGCACTTGCTCCTATCTGGGAGATCTGTGGGTAGTAGTAGTGGAAGTAGCAATAAGAAACTCAATCGTGCTCCAAGCATAATTGAGACGGTTGCGAAAACGTTGAAGAAAGGGGTTGAATCCACCGTGATAAGTCGCGAAGGAAGTCTGCGCGAACCCAGTAACTCTATGTCTTTGACACATCACGAACGAGCGCTAAGCGACGACCGGTTGAGTAATTTGAGCAACCGATCTTTGCCGCGTAGTCCTACGCTTTCGAGACAAGACTCGGGGAGTGAATTGATCTACGCAAAACAGCCGATTAGTCCGACATATTCGAAGGATAATCTCCTTTCAACAGCCGGCGTTGGGGGAGGAGGAGGAGGAGGAGGCGCCTTTGGGATGAATCCAAACACCATCGTTTCGTATTTACCGCAACAATATAGACACGTCATCGACGGCGCGTTTGACGCTTTAGGCATGAGCACCAAAGCACACGGCGGATTTGCGACTCGAGAAGGAGAACACGTGAACGACAATTACTATTACGAAGAAGATTTTGAGGACGACGACGCGGACAGCGCGCACATGACCGAAGCGCAAAAACGCAGGCGTGACTTGAAATCCGAACTCTTTGAATCCGAACAAGAATTCATCGACGTCGAAAAGCAACAAGAAGGCATTTTTGAGGATACGACCTGGCATCGTCTCGTCGCATTCTTCCGTGAAGTTACCATCCGCCTCTTCCTTTACAACGTCGTCAAACTCTTGCTCATCATCGCCCTCCTTGCCGGCGACGCCGCGCTGTGCATGTTTGTCGTCAACCGTTTCGGCGTCGTCTCCGGTCTCGGCGTCGTCGTCATCATCAACCTCGGGTTCGCCGGCATTTTCACCTACTCCATGTTAAAGTTCCAAAAGCGCGAGAAAGGTTTACGAAACATGGAATTCGGGCACAACTGGGTCCGACAAACCGACCACATTTTGCAAGGCAACAATACGGTCGTCAACAGCGCTTTAAAAGCCGCGGAAACCGCGCAGAAAGTCGAAAGCATGAAGGACAAGTTCGTCTCGTCGCCGAACGCTAATAATAATACTAATAATAAATCGTCTTCTCAAGAACAAAAACAGCAACAACATTCGCCGATGAAGAAGAAAAATGACCCCGTAAATAAGTCGAGGGAGCGTTTCGAATCCGCGCACGAATACTTGTAATACTATTTTTATAACGAAGAATTTTAAAAACTCCATTTTCGCGTGCTCAAAAAAAAATTTTCACTCGATCGATGAAAAAGGAAAAAAGACAAAAAACAAGACAGACCAAAAAAGGCACACGCCCTTTCTCTTTTCATTTTTATCCACACTTTTAAGAAAGACTTTCTTCATCCTCGCCGCTTTCGTTGTTGTTTAAGAAGAAGGGTGACAATGCTTTTCTCCACCGCCGCATCGTCGTCATCGTCGACGCCGTTTGTCTTCTTTGTCTTCTTCTTCTTCTGTGTTCCAGTCCTCTTCTTTGCGAGGAACGCACACGCGCTCGACTACGATTGTTTGTGCGAGTGTTGTCTTCCCGGCCAGTGCGAGTTAGGGACGAGAAAACATACGTTCAACGTCGGGGACCCGCAGTTGTGCACGACGAACATGTGCGCCTCAAACGTGGCGAGCTGTCCAGACAGTGGGTCACACAACGCGGGAGGGACGAATATTGCGACGTATTTGGACTGTTCGTGCGCGTGTTGCAAAGACTCCAACTGTCCGACGTTGATTACGAACGCGTTTCATTCGGGCGGCATACAGCAGTGCACGCCGTCCGCGTGCTCGTCGAAGTTTTACTCGTGCCCAGACCCGGGGGCGCATAACTCGGCCTTAAACGAAAACTTCGCGACGTTTTACGATTGCACGTGCGGATGCGCGGACACGCCGTCACAAACCAAAGATATCAATCGTTTTTACGCGGGAAAGAGTACCATGTGCACGCAGAACGAGTGCGAGAGTCGGTTTACGACGTGTAAAGACGAAGGCGCGTCAGTTATTGAAGCGTGGTACACTGGAGAGGAAAGCGACAGCGAGAAGTTTGATTCGAGTCCTTGGGAGACATACAAGGACGGGAATGTTAGAATTTCAATTGGCGGGAAAACGGTGACTTTGTCAAAAGGCGCGGCGGCTGGGATTGCGGTTGTTGTTTTGTTTGTCGTATTTTCTGTGATTGGATATTTTGGGTATAGATTGTACCAACGAAGAAGAGGGTACCGATGGATGGTGTTTGACCACGACGAGGAAGGAAGAATAATGGCGAGAGAGGTGAAAGGGAGTAGCGACGTGGAAATGTCTTCGTCTAACAACAACAACATCAGCGCTAATAGTGGTGGTAACGCGGAGAATGTGGTACAGATTTCGTCGTTGCGGGCGCAACACGCTGCTGCTGCTGCGGCGGCGGCGGCACCAACTGCTACTCCCCCGGCGTCGGCTCCTGAGGCTCCTTCAGGAACTTCGCCGAATTATACTAGCACCGCAAAAAACGATGATCAGATGTCGCCGTATAGAGTGGACTGATATTAATAACAATGGATCATTGTAAGGAAAACAACCATAAAAACTCAAGTAACGGATATCCTTCGACTCTCCAATTCCTTTTTCAAAGCTTCTGTCAAGTAAGATTCGCACCCGAACGATGATACCATTGCGTCGTGTTCATCCCACAATTCCTTCGTCGCTTTTGCACCGGTATATCGCGCGCGGATGAGCGTATTTCGAGCGGTGTGTTCACCGCCGATGAACTCAACGACGTCGACTTTATACCCGAGTATACGCAGCACCAAAGCGCGCCATGCATCTGTCACGTTATCTATAGTTCTTTCGTACAATATGCCATGTCTTGCAATAGACGTCATTGGAGCTAACAAGACAGACGACGACGACGACGACGACGACGACGTTACGCTCTTTTTTATGCGAACGTGTAAATCATGATGACAGCACGGAGACGCTAATATCAACTTCGTCTTCCATCGCACCGCTCGAACCAAAGATTGATCCGTCGCCGTATCGCACGCGTGTAAAGCGATACACACGTCTACGTTTTCAGAACCAGGTATCTCCGCCTGTTCAATCGTCCCTTGGACGAAAGAAACGTCCCGCTCCCAACCTAACTCTTTCGCCACCGCTTCGTTGTGCTCTTTGCTTTGCCTCTTCACGTCTACACCGACGACGTTCGTGTCCATACTCTTTGTATTCTTCAGAAACGAATACGTCGCAAACGTCAAGTACGCGTTCCCGCATCCCAAATCGACGATGTTAAGTGGTTTCTTTGCAGATGTATATTCTTCGTCCGATGCAACAGGAAGGGAAGCTTCCAAGTGATGTAAAAACTCCTCCACTTGCTTATACTTATCCCTCTTTGCCGCTTTAATCTTCCCATCTTTCGTAGAGACGCCCACTTGCACTAAAAACGGGTCATCGGCTCGCATCAACCGTTTCTTCTCCCGGTCGTTCGCTAAAAACGACGCGTTCTTCCTCGTCGTGTTGATTAATCTCTTCGTCGAGTCCGCGCCGTTCGTCTTCTTCGATTCATCCTCGTCGTCGTGGTTACTCCTACTACTCTCTTCTTCTACACTACTCCTACTCTTTTTACTCCTGGACACGAACGCGTCTCCGCTCTTCGTCACTCGAATATCGTACGCCGTCTCGTCTCGCATATCCACCCGCCAATTCCCGTACCCGCCGTTCGCGACCACGTCCTCGAGTATCCCCTCCACTTCTTCATCGTGCACCGCGAAATTCTTGGTAAAACTCTGCGTCTCCGTAAACCGGATCAGTTGCACTTTCAACTCGTTCTTGATCAAAACCGGTCTAAACTCGCTCTTCTTAAATTCCGGTTTCTTCTGTTTCGGCGCCTTCCCGGTTCCCGAGAGTTTGACGACATATATATCGCGAGACGTCATCGTTCTTTCCTCCTCGTTATTTTCTTTCACTCCTCCTCTTCTTAACGAGTGGAGAAACAGTCGTTGCATTTCTTTCGCCGTTTTCGTCTCGAACGCGTGTCTGCCTTCGCGTATTCTCAATCGATGATGATGAGGAGGAGGAGGACCGTTACTAATAATGTTGTTGTTGTTCGCTTCTTCTTCTTCTTCTTCTTCTTCTTCTTCGCCTTTTGTGAATGCTTTTTCTGCTTTTTCTTTTTCTGCTCTCGTCGTCGTCCTCCTCCTCCTCACCACAAACTTCGTATTCTTTTGTGGTAACGACGACGACGAGTTTGGAGAACAACAGAAACAACGACGGCTCGAAATCATCCTCATCATCCTCATCCTCATCATCATCATCGTCGTAAAAGTGTCGTCTCCTCGTCCCAAAACTTCCACTTCTCCAAGAAAACAAAAAACAAACAAAAAATCAAAAAACAAACAAAAAAACTTTTCATCACAAGAAAGAAAGACACCCAAGAGAGAAGAAGAGTTTGTGTTCGTGCGTCATCATCGGTTATTCGTCGTCGTCGTTTTTTTTTAGAAGAAGAAGAAGAACGAAAGAAGAAGAACGAAAGAAGAAGAACGAAAGAAGTCTCTTATTATATACTCGTTTTTCTGAAACTCTGCTTTTTCTTTGCGATTCAGACGATACAGACGACGAGTTGTGAGAAGAAGAATACTACTACAGTCGTCAAAAACATTTTCATCGTCATCATCATCATCAACGGATGCAAATGACAACGATGATGATGAAAATAAAAAACGTCGTCCAATCGTACAAAGATTTATCAAAGTTTAAACTGAGCGTGTTCGTCGTCAGCACGGCGGCGGCTGGGGCGGTTTTAGGCACCACCCAACAACCTGTTACAACAACGGGAACGACGACGACAGAGAAGAAGAAGAACTCCTTAATCTCGTCCTCCTCGTCGTGGCTGCAGCAGCATTATCAGCAGAAGCAGCAAAAGCAGCAGCAATTTGTTCTTCTGGATGAAGAGAAAATAAAAACGATACTCAACGCTTCTTTCGGGACGGCGTTGTGCGCGTTTTCCGCGAACAGTTTGAACCAAATTTTGGAGAAGAAGCAAGACGGGATGATGGCGAGGACAATGCGAAGACCTTTGCCGAGCGGGAGGTTGTCGTTAGGGAACGCGATTGCGTTCGCGGCGGCGAGCGGGATTTCCGGGACGTGGTATTTGAACGAATATACGAACGAGACGACGGCGATGTTAGGTGGTGGAAACATTTTGTTGTACGCGTTCGTGTACACGCCTTTGAAGCAAGTGCACTGGTTGAACACGTGGGTAGGGGCGGTCGTGGGAGCGATTCCGCCGATGATGGGATACGCGGCGGCGGCAGATTTGAAGTTGATATCGAACAACGATGATACGAGCGGTTGGAGCAGTAGCAGTAGTAGTAGTAGTAGTAGTAGCAGTAGTAGCAGTAGTAGTAGTGGTAGTAGTACTAGTATTTCAAGTCTCTTAGGAGGAGAGAATTTCGCCAAAGGCATGGTTCTTCCTTTAGCGGTGTATTTGTGGCAAATGCCGCACTTTATGGCCCTAGCGACTATGGGTAGAGATGATTACATTAAAGGCGGGTATCGAATGTTGACGCACCCTTCGTTTGATCCAACTTTGCGAAGAGCCGCGAACGTGGCGGTTCGGAATTCGTTGATGCTTTTACCTCTTGGATTTATCGCCGAGAATGTTGGTCTGGTGTCTAAAGATTCTTCGTTTCGGTACGAAGCGGTCGCTTTGGGTGCGCCGCTCGTTGCGACGGCGCTCATGTTTCGTCAAAAAGCGAACATCACGAGCGCCCGAAGGATGTTTTACGGGTCGTTGGCGTATTTGCCTCTGTTTCAAATGGCGCTTTGCGTCAGAAATCGACAGCATTATTACGACGAGAGTGACAATGAAATAAACGAACACGATGACGACACAAACATCGCGAGACTTTTGATGACGCCAATCATCGCTTTACACGATTTGTTCGCCGTGGACGATTCGTGTCCGCAAGTCGCGCTGGCGGAGGAGAAACAAGAGGACGCAAAAAACGATAAGAAAGAGTAGAAGAAGAAGAAGTTCTTATTAGAATTTCGGCAAAAGTTAGCGCGGGCATGTAATTGATGTAGAAGATATTTATTCAACGAGAGCCTCTAGGCGCTTGCCAATCTAACTTTATCGGCCTACCGCCCATACACGGCGTGTTGTGTAACGTCGCCGCTTGGTCGATTTCGTCTTTTTTAAAGTCGGCGTATCCTTGTCCTCGAAACTCCCCGGTGTCTCGGTTTTCCAACCACCTCACTTTAATCATTTCCACTCCGGCGTTTTGCTTGAAGAAATCCCATATGAAGTCGTCCGTCATGTTAAAGTCTAAATTTCCCATGAACAACGTGTAACATCCGTGAGGTTTTTCCCCCATCTCTGGAAACTTCTTCTTGTTCTTTTCTTTTTGATTGCTATTCGGCAACGACTCGCCTCTCTCCGCCGCCGCTTTCCTTTCCTCCGCGGTGTTCCCTCTTTGCTCCCAACGCCGTATCTTACACTCTCTTTTCAAAACCATCCTCCCGGAATTCTCCACCGCTTTCGTCGCCTCTTCTTCCGAGTGAAACTCGACGACTCCGGCGCCTAAGAACTTCTTCGTCAACTTTTCCTCCATCCAGACGATGCTCTTAATCTCGCCGATATCCACGAACGCGCGTTTGAGACTCTCGTCGTCGATTTGCCAGGACAAGTTCCCCACGTACACTTTCGTGTTCGACAGTGGGAACTCTCCAGGTTTCGGCGGCTTCTTCTTCTCCTCTTTTTGTTTCTCTTCTTCTTCTTTTCTAGTCGTAGTAGTATTCCCGTCGTCTTCAAATCCTCCTTCGTACTCGTCGTCGTCCGCATCGGGAACCTCAACAAAATTATCATACCCGATGTTCTTCTCGTCGTCGTTCTCCTCCTGCGCTTTCATCTTCCTCATTTTCTTCGCTCGTTTCTTTGCCAGCTTTTTCGCCTCCACATCGTCATCATCATCGTCTCGTTTCGTTTTCTTTCCTCCCATAGAATGCTCTCGTTCTCTCTCAACAAAGAGTAGTTGGACGCAGTAAAAGAGTTGTTGTTGTTGTTGTTGCGTGTTTTTGGATTCGCCGCCGCTCTGAGACGCTTTTTTGCTCCAAAACGACAAAATTTGTTTTGCACTTTTTTTCTTCTTCTTCTCAATAATAATAAATTCCACTCGCTCTCACTTCTTCATCGTAATATATTTATGATATGTGTGGATGACGAGGATGGTGAAAACAACGACAGAGACGTACTGCGACGACGACGAGACGATTGAGTTCTTCTCTGAGTTCTACTCTTACTGCGCGGAGCGATTGAAAATGAAAACGACGACGACGGAAGAAGAAGAAGAAGAAGAAGAAACGATTTCATCATCAGTTTTGGAGGACGTGACCAGATTGGTGATTTTCTTTGACGACGACGACGAAGAAGACAAAGAGAAGCGAAAAGAGTACTTGACTTTAGAGAAGAAACGCGTGGAGAGATACAGAGATTTACGAAGAAGAAGTGAAAGAAGAAGGAAAGATGGAGAGAAAAGAACGACGAATGTATTCGCGGGCGTGGAAGCGCTGCTGGCGGTTATCGCAGAAAAAACGACGACGCACGAGAAGAAGAAGAAGTTAAAGAAGAAGAAAGAAGTCTCTGATGAAGATATTTCTAATAAGAAGGATACCAAAAATGATACGCTGCGCAAAGCGTGGGAACAGATCGTGCCGAAGGAGCACTTCGTGAACGCGATGCTAAACGCAGATGTGAGCGATTCGCGAATAAAAAACGCGAATAAAGCGATGGCGGAAATGTTCAAGGAGTGCGTAGAGATGGAATGTAGCTCGACGACGTCCGACGCGCCGGCGACGTCGTTCTTCGAGACGGGTGAATTTTTACGAGATAGTGAAGAAGTTACGAACGAAACGAACGCCCAGAAGTACTATTGCGATCTAGAGCGCGCGTCGGAGGAAATGCGGACGCTTTTAAACGCGTGCGAACGCGCCGATTTAATCTTGAAGAAACGCTTGTACGAGCGTCTAGTTTTAGAAGAGCATCAAAAAGAAAAAGAACGAGAGATTGGAGCGGTGGAAATGTTTGCCAGGGGATGTTGTCTGTTACCGCATCGGAAGGGAGTGCGCGATAGAGAAATGCATAGCAGTGATAAGAACGCAAGTAGAAGCATTGTTCTCGCGTCGACGTGTTTACAAATTTTGTCTAGAAGAGGATACGCGGATAAGTGCGCGAATGCGATTGCTTTTGTTCATTTTAGAGAAGAAGAACGGGAAGAACAAGATGAAAAAAAGTTCGTTGATCAAAAGGATGAGAGTCTAGCGCGCGTATTAGACTCGATATCAGATACGCGGGCGTGTTGCAAAGTAATCGAAAGCGTTATTGTTGACGTTTTCGGGAGGAAAAAATACACAAGCGCCAGTCGCGACTGCGAACGCGTGCTTCGTCAGATGTTAAAGCTGAGATTTTGGAAGTGCGAAACGACCAGATACTTCATGGGGGAGGAGTTGCTACTTCGAAAAGGGTGTCCAAGGAATGTACTCCCGTCGCTGCTTCGTCTGCTGATTGTTAATCCTTTACCCACAGATTATCTCGCTGATGAAAAAAACGGAGACGAAGCCGGAGCAATCGCATCGGAAAATGTGAGCGTTGAAGACTTCAAACACGCGATTATAGTGAGCGCGTGCGAGTTATGGGCGTCGAAAGAGTTTGTCGTCGGGAGTTCAGCGAAAGCGAAGGGCCACTTGGCGGCTATTATAAACGCGACATTAATCCTATCGCAATCTTCCGGCGCTTCGTGGGAAAAGTTCGTCAACGGCATCGAAAGTGGAAAATTCAACGATGGCACGACGATGACGTCTTACATTGTCGACGGCATATCGTCTCGATTAGAATCGTCCTCAGCACAAAATCGCGCGCACGCGTCGCGAATCGCCAAACAATTTTCGTTGGCCATGAACACAGAAAATCCAACGATGTTGGATTTAAACGCACCGGTAGATGGTGATACCGACCTTCTCGATCCAGATGAAGGCGAGGACGACGACGACGACGACGATGGATATCGAAGCGCGAACGAAGCCGAGTGGGAATCAAACGTGAAAGTGACACTTGGTGAATACGACGCGTCGAAAGTGTTACCATCTTCTTTTTACGAGGCGGAAACTGTCGAAGGGGAAAGCAAAAGAGAGAAAGGACCAACCATCGATATCGAAGAAGTAGACGAGCAAGATGAAGAGGACGACTCTGAAGAGGACGATGAAGAGTTTCGAGCGTACGATATCGACTCAGATGATGACGACGAGCTCACGCAGAAGAATTCGAACGCGAAGAATTTGAAGCGGCATTTAAAACAGCTTCCAAAACCGCGAACTTTGCGCGAAGCTTTGAACGCTTTGCGGCGCGTCAAACCTTCCCAACACATTGCCGATGCAGATTTAGCAGACGCACAGGAAGGTGCCGTGTATGCATTAGCAGAAATGTTTGAAACCGTCCCAGATGAACTCTTTTCCGTAGCTGGTCAGTTTTCAATCGCGCTATTACACGCGAATCCACCGACGCCTTCGGTGAAAGCGCTGGAAATATCGCGCATGAACGGTTTAACAAGATTGTTTGAAAACGCTCCGGAAGAGTCTATTCCAACAGCCATTGGTCATGCGTTCGATGGAACGAGTTGCGATTCGAGTCATAAACTGGAGGTTTTGAGTTGCATCGCGCAAGCCGCGAAGACGTTATCGGCATTGCCTCCTCCATCATCGAGCGCTTCTCTCGAGCCAGGAGAAAGCGAAAAATCAGCGATTGCTGCAACGAGCGGTAAAACGCGCGTGTTCGCTCCGAAAGCTTTGGAAAACCAAAACAGAGGTATCGGGCGAATCGGTCATAGAACTCGTTCGGCGCTCATAGGTCCGACAATCGTCGCCCCGTTATTGGTTTCGTTATCATCCCAGTTAGAAAAAATGGCCGATTTATCTTCCTCAATAGGTAGCGAAGCTATAGTTTTATCCGCAATGTTGGATTGCATCGGCGAATGTTGCTGCCGGACACAAAACGCCGTCAATTCCTTTAATACTTCGTTGGCAACGCTCGCGACGCTCACCAAACACGACTCGTTTTTGTTGAAGCACTGCAATCCGAGCGTCCGGTCGAGCGCGTTGGTAGCGTGCGCGAAAGCGTTAATGGTTGTGCCAGATATCATGGCTAAGGAAGAATTGATGCTCTCGTTACAAGAATGTCACAATCAGGAGGACGACGATAGTGACAGAGCAGAACGTCACGAAACGAAAACGTCCAAACTCTTTGCCGCGATTGAGAAAATCACCTCCATCGCTAGAATCGAAAACGCTCGCGGCGTCGACGAGCAGTGTCGCTCCGCCGGCGTTTTCGCTCTAGCCGCCGCACGAGACGTCGTCAAACGCGCCACGGAGAATACTTTACTCGATAATCAAAACGACGACCCGGAAAAGCAGCAGCACAACCTCTCTGTTCAAGACTTTGTTTTACCGAAAACCGAGAGCAAGCGCTTTCAACAAAGCGCGAGTCAAGTGGTCGCAAAAGCCATGGAAAAGTTACGAGTGAACGCTCCCGTTGGCGAAATGAAAAAGAAAGAGAGCGTTCGTTTCGCGTAGAATCAGGAAATATATAGATGTGTAGAACTTTAGACATGTAGAAGCGCGTGATTTACGTAGAACGCGTATTAATGTGTGTACGTTGCGCTTGCGCGTTTCATTTTTTTCCTTTTGTTTTCGTTTTTACTTTTTCGCTGCTGCCTCGGGCTCTTCTTCCTCGCCATTAAAAACGACTCCCGATCGTCATTCAATTTTGCACGACGCGTAAGAACACACACACACGCTTACACTACTCGCGGTATAAAAGCGATCGTCATCGAGCAGCTGTCGAATACGAAAGAAAAGAGGGCAAATTTCTTTTCCAAAGAGAGTTTGAGATAGAAATAGTATTCAGAGCGAGAAGAACAGAGTCGTGAGATTGTAAAATTGACGGCTAGCGGCGAATACACACAATAAGAACAACAACAACAACAACAACAACAACAAATAAACAAATAAGCAAATAAGCAAAAATGATACAACAAGATAGCAAAACGAAACTGTTTAGAATACGGAAAACCGTCTCTAAAATGCTCGCCTCTCGCGGGTATTTAGTTTCCCAAAAAGAGTTGGAACGAGACAAGGATTCGTTTTTGGAGGAATTCGGGGAAGTGTCGAGAGAGCATTTAACTATTATGGTTCCGAAAAGAGACGATCCGTCGGAAAACATATTCGTGTTTTTCCCGGAGGAAGAGAAAGTCGGGGTGAAGATGATTAAAGATTACGCGAAGAGAATGCGAGAGGAGAACGTTATGCGAGCGATTATCGTGATTAGAAGCTCCTTGACGCCGTTCGCGAAGCAGTCGCTGTTGGAGGTGCAGCAACAAAAGTTCATCATCGAAACTTTTCAAGAGACGGAGTTATTGGTGAATATTACCGACCATATTTTAGTTCCCAAACATGTTTTGCTAACCGATGAGGAGAAGAAGACGTTGTTGGAAAGATATAAAGTGAGAGAGACACAGTTGCCGAGGATTCAATTGCACGACCCCGTGGCGAGATATTATGGGATGCGTAGAGGGCAAGTCGTGAGAATTATTAGACCGAGTGAAACCGCGGGGAGGTATGTGACGTACAGACTTTGCGTTTAGACAGAGAAAACTGCGATATTACTATGTATGTATGTACTATTCTAATTCATTATATTTCCTCACGTGGTTCTATTCTTCTATGTGCACTTATCGTTGTTTGTTTTATCAGCGTCATCACGTACGCATACACTTGCTTCACAGTGCCTTGACAAGGATTAGCAATCGAATGTTGAGTCGCGATCAGCAGTAGAACTTTTCTGACTGTTTCTTTCGTAAAGTCTACCGGTAAGTGTGCTTTGTTCTTGACCAACTGAAACGCAGCGATGACTGCAATCGAGAGATCTTTCGCATCGTCGCAACACACAAAAACGCCTGTATTTTTACCTTCTGTGGTTGCATGTTTCATCAAAAACTCCACGCATATCGGTAATTTTTCTTCTATATCACCTCTTTTCTGCTTGGCAAACTTTAAAGGCACGTGTAAATACTCCTTCGTGTCTTCGCGCTTGACTGAAAAATTGGGCGAGTGTTTTGAACCAACGTATAAAACCGCATGAACATCCTCCTCTCTCGCGTTCCCATTGAGAAGCGCTTGAAACGTTCCAACGTATACATTTGAGTCTAAAGCATCTTTTAAGGATATAAACACATCCTCATTTTCATTCCCGTCCATGTCATCCTCGCTGCCCGTTTGTATCACTTCTCTGATTAAACGTTCGCACGCTTTCGAGCTTTCGCACGAAACAAACTTCTCCATGTGTCGTTGGAACTGCTTCGGTGTTAAATCGAAAGCCCACGTTTCCTCGTCGTCTGCGGCACCCGGAAAGTAGTTGTACGATATCGTCTTATTACCTAGTTCGAATTTACATCTCTCTCCGGATTTCGTCAGCGGCATCGAGGCGCTCAGAAGATACAAAACCGTCGCCTTCTTTTTTTCCCGACTTCTCGCGACGATATTCTCCAAATTGTTCCTACAAACGTACTCACAGTGAAGCGGTCCAGACTTTTCCAAACCTTCTTTAATCTCCGCGAAGTGTGCCTCGGGAACCACGCTCAAAAATGTCTCCACGAACGACGCCATTTTCGTCTCAATCGCGTGTAATTCGTTTTCGCTCAAGAAATCCGGAAATTCATCTTTTTCAATCCGAGCGTTTTTTACAATCACTTCGCACGCTCGATTAATAGTCGCACACCATATCGGAACAGTCTTGGCCAAAGCGTCTGGAAACCGTTTCGTTTTACTCTTCGTCGCGTCCACTATGATGACTTTAGATGCTGATCCATCTCGACTCGCTTCTAACAAAACGTGCGTATTCAACCGACTTTGCGAAAATTGGTGATTTAAGTTATGTCCGTCGATGGATTTGAATGTGCACGTTTTTGCTTTCCGTAAATCCGTATACCACGCGCCGCACCGCAAATTCGCAAAGACAACAGGCAAAGTCTGCTCTCCTCCGAGTTTCTCTATGGTCTCCTGTACGAACGCATGATCCACGTAAACGCTTCTCATTCGATTCAAAACGTCCTGGTTACTTTTGCGAATCTCTCGACACCGCTGATAAAAATTGGGCTTAATCGACCGCTCGATGTCCTCGTCTGCGAGTAAAGCGAACTTCTCGTTATCAGTAGTATACCCTTCCTCGTTGTCGCCGATGTCATAATCTTCCTGAACATCCATGCTGTTAATTCGTTTTACTCCTCTTTCGATCTCGTTCTAGTTCAAACGCCAGTTGTTCTCGTTCAAATTCCAGCTGTTCTCTTTTCAATTTTAACATTTCTCGTTCCAACTCCATCTTTTGTTCTTTTTCCGATCGGTCTTTCTTCATATTTTGCTCGTGCCAATCCAAATCTTCTTTCAACTTTCGCGCGTGCTCAATATCTCGTGCTTTCATTCTTTCTTGGTGACGCAACCTGTCCATTTCTATGTCCCGCATTACGCTGTTC
>Ga0209631_10003478_pt1 | contig 18054 bp, 18 predicted proteins | sample COG_08_FD_184752 | JGI IMG/M metagenome (GOLD analysis project Ga0209631, IMG submission 184752) | Pelagic Microbial community sample from North Sea - COGITO 998_met_08 (SPAdes) (version 2) | ecosystem: Environmental > Aquatic > Marine > Neritic zone/Coastal water | place: Helgoland, sampling...
GGCTTACCCTGACAGTGGATATTTTGTGGCGCCGAATTGGCAATTCGAAGACATAATTGAACCACAGGCGCTACTGGAATACGCTACAGGCTGGAAGAAGAGTGGATGCTACATATTTGGTGGATGCTGTGGTCTTGGACCAGAACACACGGCTGCTCTTGGTAAGCTCAAATCTGTATAGCCGTCATTGCTATAACAGTGGGGGCGTCACTCACGACCCCTACACCCCCAGTATAGTGCGCTACCAGTAGCCCTGAAGACAGGGCAAGAAAAACCATATCAAAAACAATGCTTTATACAGGTACAGTAGAAGATATAAAATATTTGTAAAGACCTATTTTACTCCTCATTTGTGAAAATTATGACTTTTTGTATGACCTTGAAAAAGAGCCTCATTGCCAGTGCTTTACCACCAGATGACAAAAAAGCCGCCTCAATTGTGAGACGGCAAAGTATCTGATATATATTTAGAATATTTGGTTGCGGGGGCTCACAACCGCCGTTACTTGCACTTGAATTTTACTAGGCTCTGTTTCTGTGACCGAAGCGGAAAAAGGGTCTGAAATTTGCAATTAGCATCTGAGCATTCATTATAAGCCTAAGTAATAGAAAACCTTAGTTATCGCCTTCACCTTGCCTCGCATCAACTCCTCGTTCATTATTGCCCCATGACAATTTGGCCACCCCAGAAACATGGCTTGAAACGACCAGCCTACCTGTCTCTTGCATCTGCGATTCTAAAGGCAATTCGTGCTGGTGAGTTGACGGTTGGTGATCGCTTACCCACGCACCGCGACTTTGCATTCCAACTTGGGATCAGCGTGCAAACTGTCAGCCGAGCCTATGATGAATTGATCCGGGGCGGCGCGGTTTCGGGTCAAATTGGACGTGGAACATTTGTGACCGGCGAATTTTCCGAGGGCTCATCGCCACATTTCTATTTGCCTGAGGAAGAACGCAGCAGACTAATTGATCTATCCATTTTAAAGCCTGTGGGGGATCAAATACATGTTGACCACATGCGCAATGCCTTGTTGGCGCTGACTGAAAACCTACCCGGTCACGTCGTGCATTCTTTTCGGCCGGCGAACACAACGCATTCTTACGAAGCAACTGCGCGAAAGTGGCTTAAATACTGTGGTGTAAATTTACAGGGGCAATCAGTGCTGATCACCAATGGCAATACTGCCGCAATGACAGTTGCGTTGATGACTGTGGCAAATCCCGGTGATCTGGTCGTTACCGAAGAAATTAGCCATCACACGCTTAATCCTCTTGCTAGGCATTTGGGCCTGCGCCTGGCGGGGTTGAGGGCAGACACCGAGGGAATTAACCCAAGGGCCTTTCAGGCTGCCTGTGCACAGCAAACCGTAAAGGCGCTTTATCTGATGCCAACAGGTTTGGGTCCACGTTTGAGCGTTATGTCAGTTACGCGCCGCCAAGAGTTAATCCGAATCGCCCGTAAGCATGAAGTGTTCATCATCGAGAGTGATGCTTGGGGACCGCTGCAAGCCGAGCGGCCAACGTCATTTGCGGTGCTTGCGCCTGAACGCACGCTTTATTTCACCTCGTTGACTAAATGTTTGATGCCAGGGTTACGGGTTGGATATCTTGTGGTGCCTGATGCTTTGTCAGCTGGCGCGCGCAACCGGCATTTAGTAACCAATTGGATGGCCACGTCGATGATGGTTGAAATCGCATCGCGCTGGATCGAGGATGGCACGGCGCAAACTTTGGTGAGGTGGCAGATGGAGGCAGCCTCAGAGCGAAATAAGATTGCTGATGCCCACTTACAAGGCGTACCCTTTCTAAAAAGCCCAACTGGACTGCATGTTTGGTTGCCTTTGGGAGAGCGTGACGAGACCAAATTTGTCGAATTGGCGCGTCAATCTGGTGTGGCCGTGGCCCCTGGCGCGCCGTTTTATGTTGGTGACACTTCGCACAAGGCTGCCGTTAGAATTTGCCTTGGCGGCGTGCCTGAAACGGAACTTTTACAGGGCCTATTGAAAATCCGACAGTTGTTCTTGATGCAGCGTGAACCACCTTTGCAAGAGTTGTAATATCCATACAAGATTGTCATGATTTAATTTTAAAATTGACATGACATATTCCTTCTGTCCAAATTTTCTTAAAATTGTCACGGACAGGAGGATCAGTGAACACACCAATTATCAACATTAATGGTGTTTCTAAGTCATTCGGCACAGTTCCGGTTCTTAAGAATCTCAGTTTCGAAGTCGCACCTGGAGAGAAGTTGGCATTGATTGGTCCGTCAGGGTCGGGCAAGACCACGATCCTGCGCATTTTAATGACGCTGGAGACGATCAACGCTGGCATGATCCATATTGATGGTGAGCCGCTGTGGCATATGCTCAAAGATGGTGAACTTATCTCGGCAGATGAGGCCCACCTGCATAAGATGCGCGCCAAAATTGGCATGGTCTTTCAACTTTTCAATCTATTCCCGCATAAGACTGTGCTCGAAAACGTCGCGCTGGCCCCGATCCTGACTAAGGGCCTTACCAAGTCGCAGGCCAACATCAAAGCGATGGAACTGCTTGAAATGGTTGGGATGTCCGATAAGGCAAAGAATAAACCGGCACAATTGTCGGGCGGTCAAAAACAGCGCGCAGCAATTGCCCGTGCACTAGCGCTGCAACCCAAGATCATGCTGTTTGATGAAGTCACTTCGGCGCTTGACCCAGAATTGGTTGAAGAAGTTTTGAACGTCATGCACAAGCTGGCTAAAGAAACCGACATGACTATGCTGCTGGTCACTCATGAGATGAGCTTTGCACGAGATTTCGCGGATCGCGTAATGTTCTTTGATGGCGGCAAGATTGTCGAAGCCGGCCCGCCTGATCAAATTTTTTCCAACCCTAAAGAAGAGCGCACCCAAGCGTTCCTGCGCAAGGTCATCGCCGCTGGTCATCGTGTGTGACCTTAAAAACCGTCCGAGCCGCTGAGGCCTCGGCTAACCAACAGAGAATGGAGAAACTAACAATGAAAAAAACAATGAAGCATTTGATAGTAGCCATAGTACTGGGCGTCAGCTTAACCGGAGCCACAGGCATGCCTGTGCTTGCAGCTGATCTGGAGCAGTTGAAAGAGCAAGGCTTTGCCCGTATTGCAATCGCGAACGAGCCACCATGGACAATGGTGACAACAGGTGGCGAGGTTTCGGGCGCGGCCCCCGATCTAGCGCGCGCTGTTTTGAAAAAACTGGGCGTCAATGACGTGGTTGCTTCCGTGTCGGAATACGGTGCGATGATCCCCGGCGTTCAAGCGCGCCGCTTTGACATGGTTGCGGCGGGCCTGTTCATCAAGCCGGAACGTTGTAAAGCAGTTTTGTTCTCACAGCCGGACCTGTGTGACGCCGAAAGCTTTATGATCAAAGCTGGAAACCCGTTGAACCTAAAATCTTTTGCAGATGTCGCGTCAAGCGGCGCCAAAATTGGTGTTGTCGGCGGCGGGACCGAGGAAAAACTGGCGATTGAGGCTGGCGTCGATCGTGCTAACATCGTTGTGGTACCCGACCCCCAATCAGGTGCCAAGTTACTGCAAGACGGGCGCATAGATGTTTACGCGCTGCCAGTTTTGTCCATCAGCGACTTACTTAAAAAGGCCAAAGACCCTAGCCTCGCAATGTTCGCCCCCGTGGAAAACACACCAATCTTCTGTGCCGGAGTTGCGTTCCGGAAACAAGATAGTGCCCTGCGTAACGCCTATGACGTGGCCCTGGCCGCGATGAAGGCGAGTGGTGAATTTGCAGCTATCGTCGAACCGTACGGTTACTCAGCGGATGCCGCGATGCAGCAAACCCGCGAGAACCTCTGCGGAGGTCCAAACTAAACTTTGACGATTGGGCGGCGACAGGTGCGCCGCCCATTATCCAACCATACGGAGCAGGTTTTGGAACAGTGGCAGGGATACATAGGCCTGATCTTGCAAGGCGCGGTGGTAACAATCGAGATCACAATTATGGGCTGCATTGTTGCCCTGATCGCCGCGTTCATCGCTGGTCTTGGGCGGCTGTCACGCTTCTGGCTGGTGCGTTGGATGGCCACGGCCTACATTGAATTTTTTCGTGGTACGTCGATCTTTGTCCAGCTTTTCTGGGCCTACTTTGTCTTGCCACTCTTAGGAGTTCCGCTTAGCCCTTTGCAGGCCGGTGTGATTGCTCTTGGCCTCAACATTGGCGCATATGGTGCAGAAGTTGTGCGCGGCGCGATCAAATCGATACCGCGTGAACAATATGAAGCTTGCACTGCTCTCAACCTTACACGCTTTCAAGAAATGCGCCACGTGATCTTGCCACAAGCTGTTGTACGAATGCTGCCCACCTTTGGCAATAACTCAATTGAATTGCTGAAAGGTACCGCTGTTGTGTCGTTGATATCGTTGTCGGACATGACCTTTCAGGCGCAGGTGGTGCGGGCTCAAACGGGGTCAACGGCGGTGCCTTTCCTGACCATCCTGCTGCTCTACTTCCTATTTTCTTCAACAATATCCACTGTAATCAAAAGACTCGAGCGGCATCTTTCACGCGGTCTGGATGGGACGGGCACCTAAGTCATGGAATGGGATTGGGAATTCAGCATCCAGATACTGCCACAGCTTTGGGAAGGTGTGAAAGTCACGATTCAGGCTACTATACTGGGCACGATGATAGCCATGACCCTGGGGTTGCTCCTCGCTATAGCGCGACGCTCAGCCAACGAGTGGATCTCGCGGCCTGTGGGGGTTTTTGCTGAGTTGATACGTGGCACACCGCTGTTGGTGCAACTGTATTTCTTGTTCTATGTCCTGCCTGATCTGGGTCTTTTGTTGTCCCCGCTGACTGCAGGCGTTCTGGGGCTGGGCCTACATTATTCTACCTATACTGCCGAAGTGTATCGCACTGGTATTGACGCGATCCCCAAAGGGCAATGGGAGGCCTCAAAAGCCACGAACCTTTCTGCAAACCAGACTTGGACTCACATCATTATCCCTCAAGCCATTCCCCCAATGATTCCAGCGTTGGCAAATTATTTTGTTGCGATGTTCAAGGAAACGCCGTTACTGGCGGCGATCACTGTGCTGGAGCTGATGAACCAAGCACGTTCGGTCGCCAACTATCACTACAAATACGTAGAACCGATGACGATGGTTGGCCTGTTCTTTTTGGCGGTCAGTGTGCCTTCGGTAATCTTGCTGCGTAAACTTGAGGCGCGCTTTGCGCCGTCTAATAGTTAAGATAAGGATGTTGTGATGCCTGACAATGTTATTCTGTCAACCGAGCGTGTTGTGCTTGAGGCCCCCACTGATCGGAAGAAAATTGGCTTGATTGCACTGGCCACAGATTTGACGACCGAGCGTGATTTTGCCCGGATTATACCGATGGATCACGCCGGCGTTTATGGCACGCGCGTCGCATTTACCAATCCGACGACCCCCGATAACCTGCGCAAAATGGCCCCAGAGATCACTGCGGCGGCTGAGTTAATTCTGCCAGGCGAAATGCTGGATGCGGTTTGCTACAGTTGCACAGCAGCGTCCGTTGTGATTGGCGACGTTGAGATTGCCACGTCAATCAATAAAGCACGTCCGGGCGTGCCCGTAGTCACGCCGAGTGGAGCCGCTCTGAATGCCTTTTTTGTTCTCAATGTGACGCATATTTCGGTTCTGACCCCTTACTGTATTGAAACCAGCCTGCCGATGGCGGATTACTTCAAATTTCACGGGCTCAACATCGAACAATTTCACTGCTTGGGATTGGATGATGATCGCGATATGGCGCGGGTTGACCCCGATACAATCCTGCGCGCTGCATTAGAGACTGACACGGCCCAAACACAGGGATTCTTTTTGTCCTGCACTGGGTTGCAGGGCGTGGATGTGATTGCAGAGCTTGAACGCCAGACTGGCAAGCCGGTGGTGACCTCTAATCAGGCCAGCGCTTGGGCGCTGATGAACCACGCAGGATTGGAGCAGACTTCAGATAACTGGGGGCAGCTTTTCCAGTATTCCTTGCCATATCGTAATCAAGTCGTAAGCCCATGACCCGTGATAAATCTATTTGTCTTGAAGACATTGAAGCGGCGCGGAACCGCATTGCACAAACTGTTCATAGAACCCGTACAGAACAATCTGCTCACTTAAGCGACACAACGGGTGTGCCGGTACATCTAAAGCTGGAACATCATCAACGGACCGGCAGTTTTAAATTGCGCGGGGCAACAAACGCGGTTCTGAAGCTGTCGGACGCACAAAGGGTGCGTGGAGTGGTCGGTGTGTCGACTGGTAACCATGGTCGTGGCCTCGCCTATGCGGCGCGACAAAACGGGGTACGCTGTATTATTTGTATGTCCGAACTGGTGCCGCAAAACAAAATTGATGGGATCGAGGCGCAGGGGGCAGAGGTGCGTATTATTGGCCGCTCACAAGACGACGCACAGGTTGAAGTCGACCGTTTGGTTGCGGATGGCATGACCATGATCCCACCCTTTGATCACCCCGACATTATTGCGGGCCAAGGCACGATTGGTTTGGAGCTGGCCGAAGATTTGCCAGACCTGACAACAGCACTTGTGCAAGTTTCGGGCGGTGGCCTGATCTCGGGCGTGGCGGCCGCGCTAAAAGCACGGAACCCAAATGTCAAAGTGATTGGTGTGTCTATGGAGCGGGGCGCTGCGATGTATCAATGCCAGAAGGCGGGTAAACCAATAATCGTTCCGGAGCTGACAACCTTGGCTGATTCTTTGGGTGGTGGCATTGGTTTAGACAACGTCTTTACCTTTGGCATGACTCGCGATCTAGTGGACGATATTGTACTGGTGTCTGAGGTTGAGATCGCTGAGGCCATTCGTCAGGCCTATTGGCAAGAAAATCAGGTCATCGAAGGGTCAGGGTCGGTGGGAATTGCAGCGTTGTTGTCGGGGAAAGTTAAGCCGGACGGGCCAACCGCCCTGCTGTTAAGTGGTGGAAACATTGATATGAGCCTGCATCATCGAATCATTTGTGGTGAAAACGTTGACGTTGGCGTAGTTGTGAGGGATTAAATGCCTGATATAAATATATTAATTGAGTCTGAGTTGCGCAGACTGGTACCGCTGGACATGGATGTCATAAAGTGTATTGAGCAGGGCTTTATCGCTCTTGCGGGTGGCAATGTTGTCATGCCGCCAATCATGACCTTGATGGTCCCCGATCATAATGGTGAGGTTTGTGTGAAGACCGCCTATGTACCGGGCGTCGACAGTTTTGCGGTAAAGATGAGCCCTGGCTTTTTCAACAACCCCAGACTTGGCCTGCCAAGTACCTCAGGTCTGTTGGTCCTATTCTCCAGCACCACAGGAGTACTGGAGGCGCTGCTGTTGGACAATGGCTACCTGACCGATGTGCGAACGGCAGCAGCAGGCGCTGTTGCGGCGAAGCACCTGGCGCGCGCAAATGCCACAGACGTGTGCGTGATCGGTGCGGGCGTCCAAGCTAGAATGCAACTCAGGGCGCTAACGTTGGTGCGCCCAATTTCAAGGGCGATCATTTGGGCGCGGGATGGGGACAAGGCGAAGGCGACCGCTGCCAGTTTACGCGGTGAACTAAACATCGAAGTCATCGCAAGCGCCGACATCGCAAGCGCCTTGCGCCTCTCGGATATTGTTGTTACGACGACACCTTCCGACAGACCGCTGGTCATGGGCGACTGGTTGCAACCGGGCCAGCATATCACCGCCATGGGTTCAGATCAGGAACATAAAGTTGAACTTGATCCAAGCTGTCTGGCCAAGGCGAGCTGCTACGTGCCCGACAGTCTGGCACAATGCGCAATTAGGGGCGAATTACGCAGCGCAATCAAGGCAGGCGTGTTCACTCCTGATCAGAGTTTTAGCAATCTGGGTGATATCGCTTCAGGCAAAGCTAGGGGCCGCAAATCTGCCAGCGATATCACAATTGCGGACCTGACCGGCACCGGTGTTCAGGACACCGCTATTGCAACCCTTGCCCGCCAGCGTGCTGACGCCGCCGGAATGGGTACCACCTTTGCAAGTTAGTTAACAGTGGAGCAATTCATGCCAACCCCTAAACTCAGCTTTTCGCGGGCAGAATTTGCGGCACGCATCACCAAGACACGCACCGCCATGCAAGCAAACGGCATTGACCTACTGATAGTGTCGGACCCGTCGAATATGAACTGGCTGACAGGCTATGACGGCTGGTCTTTTTATGTGCATCAATGTGTGGTGTTGTCGCTTGATGGTGAACCAATTTGGTTTGGACGTGGCCAGGATGCCAATGGTGCGCTGCGCACCTGTTTCATGGATCCTGCCAACATCATTGGCTACCCCGACCATTACGTACAATCCAAAGAACGACACCCGATGGATTACCTTTCGGCTCAGCTGACCGACCGCCGCCTCGCAAAGGGCACCTTAGGTGTTGAGATGGACAATTACTGGTTTTCGGCAGCGGCTTTTGCGTCGCTTCAAGCTCATTTACTGAATGTTCAATTCACGGATGCCACCGCGTTGGTCAACTGGCAGCGCGCTGTGAAATCCGACGCCGAACTGGCCCTGATGCGCAAGGCGGGCAAGATTGTGGGCCGCATGCACGAGCGCATTGTTGAAAAGGTAGAGCCGGGCATCCGCAAATGTGATTTAGTGGCAGACATCTACGACGCTGCCCTGCGATATGATCCGGCCATTGGCACAGGCGGCGACTATCCCGCTTTGGTGCCTTTGCTGCCCTCAGGATCTGATGCAGCCGCCCCGCATCTGACATGGGACGACCAATTGATGAAATCTGGCGAGGGCACGTTTTTTGAGATTGCAGGCGTTGTAAAACGCTACCACTGCCCACTGTCGCGAACAGTGTTTTTAGGCAAACCGACCCAGACATTTCTTGACGCTGAAAAAGCAGTACTGGAAGGCATGGAAGCGGGGCTGGAGAAAGCCCACGTCGGGAACACCTGTGAAGACATAGCCCTGGCCTTCTTTAGCGTGCTCAAGAAATATGGTATCAGCAAAGATAACCGCACGGGCTATCCTATCGGACTCAGCTATCCTCCTGATTGGGGGGAACGTACCATGTCTCTGCGCCCCGGTGATACGACTGTATTGCAAAAAGATATGACTTTCCACTTCATGACGGGCCTTTGGATGGAGGATTGGGGATTCGAGATCACCGAGAGCATTCGTATCGGCAAAACAGGCCCTGAATGTCTGGCCAATGTTCCGCGCATGATGGTTGTAAAGGATTAGGCCGATGGAAACCTCACCAATCAAACCGACAATTCCGTTAGATCAAGATGGCTGTCATCACGGCTTTCTGCGCCTGCCCTACAGCCGTGATGACAGCGCCTGGGGCTCGATCATGATTCCGATCACGGTAATCAAAAATGGTGACGGTCCCACTGCATTGCTTACAGGCGCCAACCATGGCGATGAGTATGAGGGGCCAGTGGCGCTTCAGGAACTGACTGTCACATTGCGGCCAGCTGATATCACTGGTCGCGTTATCATAGTGCCCGCCTTCAATTACCCCGCGTTTCGCGCCGGCACACGCACTTCTCCCATTGATAAGGGCAATCTGAACCGGGCCTTTCCAGGCCGTTTCAATGGGACGGTGACCGAAAAAATTGCTGATTATTTCCAGCGCTATCTTTTGCCGCTTGCCGATATAGTGGTGGATTTCCATTCGGGTGGAAAGACGCTGGATTTTGTGCCCTTCGCGGCCGCACATATCCTTGATGACAAGGCAACCGAGGCGGCCTGTTTTGCGGCGATGGCTGCGTTCAATGCGCCCTATTCGGTGCAACTATTGGAAATCGACAGCGTCGGTTTGTACGACACAGCGGTTGAAGATATGGGCAAGGTTCTGGTCTCAACTGAATTGGGTGGCGGCGGCTCAGCCACCGCAAAATCAATTGCCATCGCCAAGAAAGGCCTGCGCAACGTTTTGATTCATGCAGGGATCTTGCGCGGTGAGATGCAGATTGACCCAACAATCCGGCTGGATATGCCTGATGGCGAGTGCTTTGTGTTTTGTGAAGATGATGGCCTATTCGAACCTTTGACCGACCTTGGCGAAGATGTGCAAAAGGGCCAAGCAGTAGCCCGCATTTGGCCAGTCGATCGCACAGGTATCATGCCTGTCGAGCTTAAAGCAAAAATTTCTGGCATGTTGATCAGCCGTCATTTTCCCGGTCTAATCAAATCTGGTGACTGTGCCGCTGTCATCGGCCTGAAAACTGACTAGAAAAGGTTGCATTTTATGTGCCTAGACGCTGATGATTTGGATTTTTTCGAGTGCTTCCAGGCGAAGGGCGCATCACCAAAGCGGCATTGGCAGACTGGGTTGGCCTGCCGCCAACACGGTGCTGGGAATGCCCAAAAGAGCTTAAAATGACATTGTGATAGAAAGCTATCATACCAATTACCGTGAATATGGGCTTTGCAATATGACATGGAAGAATTTAGTGAAGCCGAATATGTTTGCCAAGATTGGGCACCAGGAGAATTGAAATGCTGAAGAATGACCAACTTGACCAATGGGACCGCGAAAACTTTTTCCATCCCTCGACCCACCTCGCCCAACATGCACGTGGCGAGAGCCCCTCTCGTGTGTTGAAGACAGGCAGCGGTGTATTTATCGAGGACCGCGATGGCAACAAAATGTTGGATGCTTTCGCGGGGCTTTATTGTGTGAATGTGGGTTATGGTCGTCAGGAGATAGCGGAAGCGATCGCAGATCAGGCCCGCGAACTGGCTTATTACCATTCCTACGTGGGCCATGGCACGGAGGCATCCATCACGCTGTCCAAAATGATCCTGGATCGCGCGCCTGGTAATATGTCCAAAGTCTATTTTGGTCTTGGCGGCTCCGACGCCAATGAAACCAATGTCAAATTAATATGGTATTACAACAACATACTTGATCGCCCTGAAAAGAAGAAAATCATCAGCCGGTGGCGCGGCTATCACGGATCAGGCCTGGTGACCGGCTCATTAACAGGGCTTGATCTGTTTCACAAGAAATTCGACCTGCCGCTATCCAATATTCTTCATACAGAGGCACCTTACTACTTCCGCCGTGAAGATAGCAGTCAAACCGAGGATCAGTTTGTCACCTATTGCGTTAACGCACTTGAGGCACAAATCGCCCACGAAGGTGCCGACACGATTGCCGCTTTTATTGGCGAACCGGTGTTGGGCACCGGTGGTATCGTGCCGCCACCCGCAGGTTACTGGGCCGCCATTCAGGCCGTGCTGAAAAAACACGATATCTTGCTGGTTGTTGACGAAGTGGTTACTGGTTTTGGGCGTCTGGGCACCATGTTTGGATCGAACCATTACGGGATCAAGGCAGATATCATAACCATCGCCAAAGGACTAACTTCAGCCTATGCGCCTCTGTCAGGGTCTATTATAAGTGATGAGGTCTGGAATGTGCTGGAACAAGGCACGGATGAAAATGGGCCCCTTGGCCATGGTTGGACATATTCTGCACACCCCATCGGGGCCGCTGCTGGTGTAGCGAACCTGAAGCTTATTGATGATCTGAATCTGGTTGTCAACGCAGGCGAAGTTGGCGCGTATCTGAACACGTCGATGCAACAGGCGCTTGGCGATCATCCTAATGTGGGGGAAGTGCGCGGAGAGGGCATGCTTTGCGCGGTGGAGTTTGTAAAAGATAAAGATAACCGCGTGTTTTTTGACGCCGCAGATAAGATTGGCATGCAAGTGTCAGCTACTCTGCTCGCCCAAGACAAAGTTATCGCCCGCGCCATGCCCCAAGGCGACATTTTGGGCTTTGCTCCCCCGTTTTGCTTGACAAGACAAGAGGCCGACATCGTTGTCGCAGCTACGGCAAAGGCGGTTAAAACCGTCCTTGGGTAGATAGCAGCCGACAGTGTTATCAGAACAAACTGGTTTGGAAAAAGACAATCAAGTAAATCGCCAATCTGCGAAGCAAGCCATTGCGTACTGCACCTGAGCTTCTCCATCTGCTGTTCGCGCCAGCCTGCAAAGTTCTGGAGGGTTTCTTGGGTAATGCTGGTGACATGCATCTTCCCAAAGAACGAGCGGCCTTGATAAAGCTGGGCACAAAGCAAAAAAACAAACACCCCCAGGCCAAAAGCGAGGGGGTGCAAATAACGATGGTTGCGGGGGCAGGATTTGAACCTGCGACCTTCAGGTTATGAGTGAGGTGGTAAATATGTTTTACCATGTATCATGAAGTATCAATAATAATATATTAACGTATAAAAACAATACTATATATAAATTATATTGTCGCACAGAATCTCTTAGTGTAACGTCATATTGCAACTTTAACGTAGCAATAACGCGGCAATTATGTTGACAGACAAACAAATCAGAGACGCAAAGCCAAGAACCACCGTCTATCGCTTACGGGACACTCAATCTGTCTGCCGTGGATTTGGCGTTGTTGTTGCGCCGTCTGGCTCCAAGAGTTTCTTCTTGTCATTCACAAGCCCAGAAGATGGAAAGCGTAAACAAGTCAGCCTAGGGAGATATCCATCGACTAAATTAGCAGATGCACGTCGACTGGCTCTAGAATATCGGGGTAAGGTTGACGACGGGATTGATCTTGCACACGAAAAGCGAAAAACCATTACACACCGATTGGAACAACGCAAACTGGGCACATTAAACGACCTCTTGGACCTTTACATTGCTGACCTCGAACAAGACGGAAAACGGACAGCAAAAGAAGTTAAGCGAATAAAAAATAAAGACATCCCTGACTACGTGCTTCTACGTCCAGCACATGCAGTTTCACGTGATAATATTTTAGATATCCTAGCCTCCATTGCACAGAGAGGCGCCAAAGTGCACTCTGACAATGTTAGGGCTTATTTGAGGGCAGCATTTGAACTTGGTATTCATGCGCAATCGATGACTAGGTGGCGCGGTAAAGCGCCCAAATTTAATATCGAGCACAACCCTGTTGCCACAATTAAACGCACTTTGACGCGGAAACCGAAGGGGCAACGCGCATTGTCAGAGGCTGAAGTTCGAGAACTTTGGGCTACAGACTTGCTTACGCCACAAATGCATCTTGCGCTGAAGTTTATTCTGGCCAGTGGACAGCGCGTAGAAGAAGTCTTGCACGCCACATGGGACGAGTTTGATTTAGACAAGAAATTATGGACAATTCCCGGTGAACGCCGGAAAACGCGGGGGGAAACCAGTGAACCGCATTTAGTCCCACTCTGTGATTTGCATATTGGGCTATTACATAAAATCAAAAACACCACGAATCATGTACAGTTTTTATTTCCTGCACGACGAATTGAGGGGCCGCGTCGCTATGACAGCCTGACAAAAGCAGTATCTGTTTATGTAAAAACCGGCTTGATAGAGTCCTTCTCTGCCCGCGATTTACGCCGAACCTTCAAAACTCTCGCAGGTTCCATGGGCATATCGCTTGAGATGCGAAACCGGCTGCAAGGGCATGCACTCGTGGATGTTGGCAGCATTTATTATGACAGATACGACTATCTGGATCAAAAGAAGGAAGCCATGGAGAAATGGACAGAAGGTCTAACTACAATAATTTCATCACAAACCAACGATGAACAGTAATCTAGACAAAGTAAACGAAGCCGGTGTTCTACTGATTAGACTTGTGCATTCATTTCGTACGGATGAAGGCACTGGACTACCCTTAAAAATAGATATCAACGACAATACAACTTCTAGAATATTAGGCCATGTCCGCCAGATACTCAGAGAAGTGGACATAGATACCACACAAAACTCCGGCTTGGAGCACGGTGAGATACTTCAGAAATATGCAGCGATTCAGGCAGCATTAAAATCCTTTGAAGAGACACATTATGATCATTCGGCAAAAGTCCATCTGAAGATTTTTCAAAATCATGTTGAGGCCATTCATGGTGGACCCACAGCATCAGAATTCGGTGGAAAAAGGATTGGCAATAAGCTTAGCTCCGAAGACTACTATCTGCGCGCAGCCACTGTCGTGCTATGGAAGCACCACCAAAAACATAATGACAAAGATGCCCTGAACCAGTTGATCTCCGATGCCCGGACAATAATTGGAATGGGTACCAAGCAGAAGATTGCCAAAATGGTCGATAATCACGATCAGGGACACGATATCGACATTTTGGAGAGCAAATCACCACTCAGTGTCCACATTAGAGGAATACAGGACCTGGTGGACAATCACGGATGGCAGCGCCTTAAAAATTTCACATAATTTCCTGAACACCCCCCATCACGTTCAGGAAAAAATCGCATGCAATCTCCTCGTATTCACAAACACAAGGAGAAAAGTGATGAAACCTGATTTCTTCCACTCAGACCTCATGCTAGCCCCTGAGGTTGACGCACGAGTACCGTACAGCCGTGCACATTTATATCGGCTGGAAAACCAAGGAGAATTTCCAAAACGCAGACGCATTGGTCGCAACCGCATCGCTTGGGTGCGTGCTGAGGTTGAACAATGGCTCTCCGACAAGATGGAGGTGCAGTCATGAGTAGCAATGACGACAAGAAACAAAGCAGCACAGGTAAAACTGACTTTTCAAAGTTCAGGTTATCAACAAACAGTCCTGGCATGCCGGTAGCCCAAAAGGTCTTAATTCACGTCCCCGTCGGCAAACCTGGTAAACAGAAGTTTGTCAGAGTGCACCCAGCCGAGAAATACCATTTCGGGTGCGCTCTTCTAAAGGTAGAAGACGATGACAGGCCCTACTTAATATCTCCAGATATTGCTCACACGGTCGCGCAAGACATTAAACAGGTGATCCTGAAGCTTGGGATTGACAGACAAGGTAATATCTTCCTATGGCCCGTGCCGCCCAGACAAGAAGATGGTAATGAAAACATCTGGAACCAAAGCCACCGTGAGATTGCGGAATTGGCTGAAACTTTTTGGGTGAGGTTAGCGTCAAATCGCGCAATAGGTTCGTATGAACCATTCAAAGCACAAGGTGAAATTCCGGAGCCGACTTGGCCGGATCATTCATTCGAAGAGATTCTCGAAATAGCGTTCGGGTCTTCACATGTCATTAAGGATCGAGAACATCCCGCTCTTCTAAAATTGTGGGGGATCGAATGATGTACAAGGAAGTTGCCGTCCTCCCGTTCCGAAAGATCTACGGGCTGGATTTTGAATATTCCGGCGCAGACGGGGAAATTCCAAACATTGTTTGTATGGTGGCCCAAGATCTTTGGTCTGGTGACATATCCCGATATTGGCAGGACGATCTTTCTGCAATGACTTCTCCCCCGTTTGAGACGGGGGAGGATATTGCTCTCGTCACCTATTTTGCTCCAGCAGAGATACAGAGCATTTTAGCGTTGTCGTGGGATATCGACGTTTCAATTATTGACCTCTTCGCAGAATTCCGATGCGCCACTAACGGTGACCCGCGAGTGGGGAAAAAATCACTAATCGGTGCTCTGCGCTTCTTCGGGCTAGATCATTTGATCCCGGATGAGAAGGACGCTATGCGCGATCTGATCCTTTCGGGAGGGCCGTGGAGCAAGGATCAAGAAACTGCAGTCTTGGATTATTGCCAGCAGGATGTCATCGCCCTGGGCCCGTTGTTAGGGGCGATGATCAATCGAAATCCATGGACAGAACTTCGGTTGAACCAAGCGCTGCTCAGGGGTCGATATATGCAAGCTGTAGGGTTCATGCAGCATTACGGAATCCCGATTGATTTGAGGTTGCTGGATAGTTTGAATGCAAACTGGGACGCTATAAAGACTCGCCTGATCACAACTATAGACGAGCAATATGGCGTTTACGTTGAAGGTAGCTTCAAAGAAGCACTCTTTGAGTCCTATTTGGCTCGTGAGGGAATCCCTTGGCCAAGGTTAAACAGCGGGCGTCTGTCACTCGATCGCAATACATTCAGCGATAGGAGCAAACGTTACCCCATTGTTAAGCCCTTGCATGAATTAAGGAAGACATTGGGCGAATTAAAACTCAACAAACTTGCGGTGGGGCGTGATGGGCGTAATCGCACGCTTCTTTCTCCATTTGCAGCAAAAACGGGCCGCAACCAGCCCAGCACTAACAGGTTTGTATTTGGCCCTGCCAAATGGATACGAGGCTTAATTAAACCCGGAGAAGGAATGGCCTTGGCATATTGTGACTGGTCTTCGCAAGAGATCGCAATCGCCGCTGCTTTATCACAGGATAATCTCCTATGGGACGCCTATGAAAGTGGTGACCCCTACATCGCTTTTGCGATACAAGCCGGCATTGCACCACCTGGCGCAACTAAGGAGACCCATAAGGATATCCGTAACCGTTGCAAGTCTGTTGTACTTGGCACTAATTATGGCATGACTTCTTATGGGGTCGCTCAGTCAGCAAAGATCCACAAACTGGAAGCAAAATTACTGCTACAAAAGCACCGCGAAACATACCGTACATTTTGGGCCTGGGCAGATAACAATAAAGATAGAGGCCTTCTGGGTTTGAAACTGGAGACTTGCTTCGGATGGGCCATTCAAGTCGAAGCAGGCGAGGTAAAGGCAAACACATTTTTGAATTGGCCTATGCAGGCTCATGGCGCAGAAATGATGCGGATTGCATGCATTCTTGCCGTTGAGCGAGGGATAAACCTGTGCGCCCCCATTCATGATGCTCTTCTTATAGAAGCATCCATTGATCAAATCGACGCGGAAGTTGCGCGCTTGAAGGCATGTATGTCTGAGGCAAGTGAAGCTGTTCTTGGTGACGGCAGGGCGTGCAGAGTTGATGCAAGTATTGTCAGATATCCGGGTCGCTTCATGGATGAGGACGGGCAGGCAATGTGGGATCAGATCATGGGCCTGTTGGCAGAAACCGAAGGATAACCGACGCGGATTTAGCGGGACACCTCCGCGCGTTCCGCGGAACCGTATCTATATCTTTAATATTATCCTTAAATATAAATATAGGGTATTACTATGACCAAAATGAAAGCCGCCCAGCTCGCAAAGCGGGAAGAAATGTTCCTGAAGGGACCAGTTAAATTTGGATGGATCAAGCGCAACATCCCGGATCCAACATCGAGGCTAATCTTAGTCGCCGAGGCATACATGAGGATGCCAACGCCAGCACTCAAATCTGTAGATCTAACGCTCAAGGTGTGGGACTGCGCAGGAATAACGAGTCATGATCAGCGGTCTAGGGTGCTAAGGAAGATTGATAAGCAGTGTGTTGGATACTGGGTTGAGAGGCGGGATGGCCGGACTGCAGTGTTGCACAAGGGCAAAAACCCAAATGAAATTATCCACGAATAACTTTGCTTAGTTATGGCCAAAGGTCCGTGGACCATGAACCACGCACCTGTTGAGGATGGCATAAATATCCCTCTTGGCACCACTACCACGATTTCGGTAAAGTAACCCCTGATCTGGGCTGTTGAAACCCGAACCTTGGTTTTGACACTACTAATCTTTGCGCCAATTCCGATCCAGCACACCTTGTTCTATTAAGCAGGTCTCAATCAGTTTAATCTCTGCGCGGACTTTACGGCCTTTAGCCGCATTCTCACGGCTCTTCTCTAACTTGTCTTTGGTATATCTACCATGCCGTAGGTTAGCCTCAGAGATCCGAGCACGTCCTTCCTCGGTCCTTGGACCAGTGCTGGCACCTCCATGGACCCTACAACGCCCATTCCTTTTATTGGCAGGACGCTGGCACTCTGTGCCTTTTCTGGTCTTGGCACCGCATCGCTGGCCAGGCCAATCTGCACCAAAACGCCATTCTACACCGATGGTCACATTGTCTTTTGTTATCATTCAAAATATCCCAAATATGAGGTATTATTATACCGCATATTTATTGGGGTCAAAAGAGGGGGGGTTACTAAGTGTAATATTTATGGGGGGGCGCTCAACCGCCGTTACTTGCACGTTGATTATGTAGTTATTTAGGGTCTCATTTGTTGCGGGGGCAGGATTTGCTCAAGGCCCTACCATTAAAAAGTGGATATAAAGGTGTTGCGGGGGCAGTCACCATTATTTGCAACTTAATTTTGCGATTTTTAACCAAATAAGGTGCGACAATTTTAAGCCG
>Ga0209631_10003481_pt1 | contig 18043 bp, 9 predicted proteins | sample COG_08_FD_184752 | JGI IMG/M metagenome (GOLD analysis project Ga0209631, IMG submission 184752) | Pelagic Microbial community sample from North Sea - COGITO 998_met_08 (SPAdes) (version 2) | ecosystem: Environmental > Aquatic > Marine > Neritic zone/Coastal water | place: Helgoland, sampling...
CAGAATCAAGTTCCGATTATAGTTTATTTTAGTTCCGATTATAGTTTAGTCTTCGACGAGAAAACGCAAACGCATACGCGCGTTCAATCATCATAATCATCATCATCATCATCATCATCCTCGCGAATGGTGAAAAGGAAGAGCGAATACTTCGGGCATTTCGCGCGCATAGATATATACATACACATACATACGTGTTCACTACATAAGGAATGGATGAAGTCGTACTCCTCCGAGTCACATTTTCGCTCTTTTCGCCTTCTTTTCGCTTCACTTAAAACGCTCTCGTCGCGACGAAAACACTCTCACAAAGTCCGACGATGCTGTTTTCACTCAACGCCATTCCCGTCGGCGTTGGACTCTCGTCCGTGCGCGTCTTTCCTGGTGAAAGAAAGCGCGCGTTCAAAGCAACCACGCGTTCTTCTTCGTCTAAATCTCGTTTCCGTGCCGTCAACGACCCCTCGGGGAACACGTCGACGCTTCATTCTTTCTCGAACAAAAATGGCGCGAGAAGCACGGTCAACGCTTTAAATGCGACGAAAGCGAGAGGAAGAGGTCGTTCTACTCATGGTGTTTCTGTTTCAGGTAACGGGGTAAAGTGCTGTTCGTCGAAATCGTCCTCCTCGACGTCCGATGATGGTGACGACGAGGAAAAGGAGGAAAAGGAGGAAAAAGCGGATAAAGGCAGCGCTGGGAACGCAAACGACGCGAAACCAAATGTGCCTTTATCATCTCCGCAGAGAATGAATAACGGCAACAAGAACCCGCAACCACCGAGATCGGTGATGTTAGTCAACCGGGCGACGAAGATTGTTGGCACGTACGCGTTGGTTTCGTTTCTGGCGTACGCGTACGAGGCGGCGTTTGGGAGTTTCGCGGGGAATCCGAGCGCGACCAACGCGATGAAAGAGAGGAGAGCGAGAGTGTTGCAAGTTTCGTATTCGAAGTTTTTGAGGGACGCGAGGAAGAATGAGATTGGGACGGTTACCGTCGCCGGGGACCGGTTGACGTGGAAACCGAGGAAACCGACCGTGATTGAAACCGGCGGCGGTTCTAGCGAAGGAAAACAACAACGACGAGGAGGAGGGGAAAAGACGACGACGCTGAGCAAAAACGACGGGTCGAAATCGTTCGAGATTCACTACGCGACCAGAAAGCCCGCGGATGCGCAAACTCCGTATGCGCAGTTGGAAAAGAACGACGTCGAGCTCTTCTCCGTGGACGCCGACGGCGATAAGAATGCGTTTGATTTCCCGTTTTTAGTCTTCGCGTCGATCGTTTTGTTCTTTTGGTTGAGGAACTTTCGCGAGAACTCGATGATGATGGGATCTGGGGGCGGTATGCCCGGTGGGAGAGGAGGGATGCCGGGTGGCGGCATGCCCGGTGGGATTCCAGGCGCCGGAAGGCAAGTCGGCGGCAGGTCGTTCAACGGCCGAGGTCGCAACGATCCGAATTTCACGCCGCCGCCGTCGACGACGTTCGAGGACGTCGCCGGCGTCGACGAAGCAAAAGAAGAGCTCTCTGAAATCGTAGACATTTTGAAAAATCCGGAGCGGTACTCTAAGCTTGGAGCCAGACCGCCGTGTGGCGTACTTTTGTGCGGCTCGCCGGGAACGGGGAAAACTCTGTTAGCGCGAGCGGTGGCCGGCGAAGCCGGTGTGCCTTTCATTTCAGTCGCCGCGAGCGAATTCGTGGAGTTGTACGTGGGTATGGGCGCGTCTCGAGTGCGCGACGTGTTCGCTCGAGCTCGCGCGCAAGCGCCGGCGATCGTATTCATCGACGAAATCGACGCCGTCGCGAAGGGTCGCTCGGATGGGAAAATGAGAGGTATGGGCAACGACGAACGCGAACAGACGTTGAATCAACTGCTGACGGAATTAGACGGATTCGATGCCGATGCGAGCCGATTGGTGATATGCATAGGCGCGACGAATCGACCGGATACGTTAGACGCGGCGTTACGACGCCCCGGTCGGTTCGATCGAATCGTCCAAGTGGACAAACCAGACGTCCAAGGAAGACGCGAAATTTTGGACGTCCACGTCCAAACGAGAGGATTGCCGTTGGAGAACAACGCGCAAGATGGAAAGAAACATTTGTTAGACGAAATCGCGACGATGACGAGCGGCTTTACCGGTGCTGATTTGGAAAATCTAGTGAACGAAGCCGCGTTACTCGCCGGGCGCGAAAACAAAACCACCGTCGGTAAAGAGGAGTTTGAAAAAGCAGTCTTAAGAACAGTCGCCGGCGTGGAAAAGAAACGCTCGCTGTTAGGACCGAGAGAGAAATTCAACGTCTCCGCGCACGAAGTTGGACACGCGATCGTTTCGCAAGCCGTCGGAACGTTGCTTCCCGGATCGACCAAACCGGAGCAGATTTCCATCGTCGCCAGGTCTGGAGGTGCGTTAGGTTTCACATACACGCCGCCAAACACGGACGAACCGGAGCGGAAATTAATGTTCGCGGATGAACTTCGCGGACAAATAGCCACGTTTATGGGTGGCCGCGCGGCTGAAATGATTGCGTGTAAACGCGTGAGTACAGGAGCCTCGGACGATATTCAACGCGCGACGACATTAGCGTATAAAGGTTTCGCCGAGTGGGGTTTGTCCGCCTCTGTCGGTCCGATATCTATACCGACTTTATCTTCCGGCGGCAATCCGGAAGATTGGTCGTTTAGCGATCGCGCGAAAGAGTCCGGTCACGACGTCGAAGGCGAAGTGACTGGATTACTAAACGCGGCGCTCGTTGTGGCGTGCGAAACATTACAACTAAACGAAGCGTTGTTGCTCGAAGCTTCGGAAGTTTTAGCGAAAGAGGAAAGAGTCCAAGGCGACGCTTTGAGAGCGTATTTAGATCGCGCGAAAGCTCCCGCCAGTCTCGCGAAATTTTTAGAAGGGAAGTACGATATCCCGACGCGCGAGGATTTCAGACGGTTAAACGCGATGCCTTTACCGGAATTTGAAGTCGCGAGAGCTTTAAGCGATAACGGCGGCAACAACACCAGTAGCAATAGTAGTAACGACACGAACAAAGTCGCCCCGAGATGAGAGAGAAATAGTATCGCCGCGCGAAGACATACGTAGTATAAGAATAAACATTTAAGTCAAACGAGTTGCCTAAAATCGAACTAACTAACTAACTAACTAACTAACTACTGTACTACGAACTCGAAAACGTCGCTTTTAAGCTTTTTTTGTTGACTTTTCCCATCGCATTTCTCGGGATAGAGTCTACCACGTACGTTTTCGTGATCCATCGCTCACTCGTCAAGTTTTCTCTCGTCCACGCTTTCACCTCGTCGTCGAAAGACTTGTCGCTGAAATTCTCCAAAGATTTATACTCGTCCGTAGGCGCAACAATCGCCACGGCGCGTTCACCGTAGTTTTCATCCGCCTCGCCGAACACTGCGATTTCTTTCAGAGACGTTTTGCCTAAACCTTCCAGAACTCTCGCTTCGATTTCCAACGCGGAAACTTTCTCGCCGCCGACTTTGAGGACGTCCACCGAAGCCCGACCGACGATGCGCCAGTCTTTCTTATCGGCGGAAACTGAAACGACGTCGCCGGTTTTAAAGTACCCGTCGCTCGTAAACGCCTCTTCAGTCGCTTTTGGATTGTTCCAGTACTCTTTGAAAATCCCCGGACCTTTGACGAGTAACTCGTTCGTCGCGTCGTCTAGAATTTTACACTCCGAGTTTGCTAACGGTTCGCCGACCGATCCCGGCGCGCGACTGGAGAAATCCAATTTTTGCGAAAGTGCCATGCCAATTTCCGTCATCCCGTATCGTTCCAACAAAGGCGATTGGTTTCCAGTCAACCTGTTCCACTGATCTAAGATGGAAGGAGGGCACGCCGCGGAGCCGGATACGCACAAGCGAAGCGCTTTCGCTTCCTCCGCGCACTCCGATCGAGTCGATACTTTTTCCTTCCTCTCAACGGATTTTCCGTCTTCTTCTTCTTTCTCTCTCCTCCTCCTATCCGCGTTATCGTACACGTCCAACTGTCGCAACGCCATCGCGTACATGGTTGGTACGCCGTAAAACATCGTGATTTGTGGCCCGGAGTTTCGCATTCGTCGCCAAAAATACCTCGGATCGAACTTGAACGAATCCGTAAACTCCACCGTCGCGCCGCTCGCGTGCGAAGCCAAAACGCCATTCACTAACCCGTGCACGTGGTGTAAAGGCAAACAGTGCAACAAACGATCCTTCTTGGAAATCTCCCACGCGTCGCTCAACGTTTTCGCTTGCGAATACAAACTTTGCCTGGTGTGTAAAACACCTTTCGGTTGACCGGTCGTTCCGGACGTGTATAAAATCAACGCGCCTACGCTTTCATCACTCTTTTGACGAACGTCTTCCAACCAATCCTTTTGAAAGTCGCACGGCTTCAGTGCCCACTTTGGAATCTTATGCACTCTCCTAATCTCCGCCTCGCCGCACGTAAACTCTTCCTCTTTCACATCTCCACTTCGCCTAAAAAACTCGTCGTTCCTCCTCGGCGGCACTAAACACGTCTTCATCCCGCTATCCCGAGCGACGTGCGCTCGATCTGCCTCGTCCCCGAACGCCGACACCGGCACCGCCACAGCTCCTATCATCCATATCGCGTACACCGACGCCACAAATTCCGCGTTTGGTGCGCAATATATCCCAACTCTCTCCCCGATTTCCACGTCTCGTAAAACCTTCGATCTGGCGAGCGTGTGCGAAAAATTGAACAGTTTCGCATACGTGACGGCGTCTAAAGGGCCTTTGGAGTGAATGCCAGAAGCAATCGCCGGTCGGTTTGGATTCGCAAGTGCGGTGTGACACAGGAGTGAGAGAATATCGTTATCGTCGTCCGCAGTCGTCGTCGCGGTCGTAAACGCACTACAAACGCTCGTTTGACTCCTTTTCCTCCTCCTCCGACTCCCCCATCTGTCGCCATCTTTGCCGTTGCTTGTCGTCGTACTCCTCGCGCTCGTCGTCGTCAAAAGTACCCCGCCTCTTTCTCCTCCTCCTCTGAGAGTTCCCGAGATTGATTTGGCGACCAATCGTCGCGCCAACGACAAGGCCGATTGTGATGAAGATGGTTGCATTTTTATCTCTCTGTCGTGTCAACCAATTTGTTTTGTGGGGAAAACAGACGAGACGAAGAGGAAGGCAAAAAAAGCTCGAACAAAGCAGAGCGCGGCGACAAAGCACCGACCAGAAACGCGCTCGCACTCTCTCTCTCTCTCTCTCTGTTGTTGTTGTTTTCAAAGCAGACCTCTCTCTCTTCAACCTCTCTCCTTTTGTTTCGTGTGGGGGAAAACAACGGAGCGTTGACACACTTAATAAAGAGGAGGCGAAAAAGCTCGAAACACAAAAGCAGAGGAGTGAAAAAGCACGAACAACGAAACTGCTCTGAATCTGCGCTCTTTTCTCTCTTCTGTTGTTTTCTCTCTTGTGCTTTTTCGACCAAACCGTACAAAACTCTTGTGCTTTTTCGACCAAACCGTACGAGATTATTCCATCCGAAGTCCGTGGAGATCTCCTCAGTCTCTCAACAAAGGTCCGCTTTTCCCCACTATTAATATAAACACTTACGACTAAGATGGCGTTTACGAAAGCCTTTTACGAGCAAGCGTTCGAGCGCAACTTGAAAGCGCAAACAACGTCGAGTGAACCTGTCACGCCTGCGATGCAGATGACGCGGACGCAAAGAGCGACCGCGCAGTTCACCGCGCACAGTAAGAAAGAAGTGGTGAGTACACTCGAGAGTAGTTTTTGAAAAAAATCCAAATGTGATTGATGTCGCGCGGAACGTGTGCGCGCGCGATCACGCGCGATGTGAAACGAGACGAGGACGAGATGTGTACGTTTGGACGAAACGTGTATTCTTGAACGCGAAATCGTCGATCGAATTGAGAAAGAAATGTCGCGGCGCGCTCACTTCCTCGAAAGCTTTTCTCAAAAGCGCGATGAGATTATTGAGTACACACCGACGTTTCAGGGCCGCCAAAAGATGATTAAATGTGTGCGCTCTTCTCGAAAAGATCTCGCCGCGTTGGAAAGAGATCGAACGAAAAGAGAGAGCGATCGACGTCTCTTTTCCTTCCGCCAAAGTCCTCTTTCGTTCTCCCGAAAGTTGGGGTTTCCGAGGCGTGCGAGAGATCGCCGGCGAGAAGAAGAACATCATCAACATCATCATCATCCGAAAGCGATCGGATCTCTTTTTTTTCTTTTTTTTTCTCTCTGACTGCTCGAACGGTTTTGACTCAATTTTTCTCTCTCTCAATACCACAAACATATGTGTAATATAAACAGGATCCGCTGGGTTTCTTCAAAGATTTAGCGGCTGGCGGCGTCTCCGGTTCGATCGCGAAAACCGCAACGGCACCGATCGAACGCGTCAAGCTTTTGATCCAAACGCAAGACGCGAACCCGAGAATCATTTCCGGGGAAATCCCGAGGTACACGGGTATCGTGAATTGCTTCACGAGAGTCTCCGCGGAGCAAGGCGTGGGGTCGTTTTGGAGAGGGAACACGGCCAATATTGTCCGTTATTTCCCGACGCAAGCGTTTAACTTTGCGTTCAAGGATACGATTAAGGCTTTGTTTCCGTCGTATTCGCCGAAGGAGGCGTTCTGGTCGTTTTTCGCGGTCAACATGGCGTCTGGCGGTTTGGCCGGCGCGGGGTCTTTGTTGATTGTGTACCCGCTTGATTTCGCTCGTACGCGTTTGGCCGCCGATGTTGGCACGAACAAGGATCGTGAGTTCACTGGTTTGGTCGATTGCATTAGCAAAACTGCCAAGGCTGGCGGTGTTGGTGCTTTATACAAGGGCTTTGGCGTTTCCGTCCAAGGTATCGTCGTGTACAGAGGTTCGTACTTTGGTCTCTACGATACCGGGAAGGGTGCCTTGTTGACCAGGGATTCTTCCATGATTGCGAAGTTCGTCGTCGCGCAAGTCGCCACGAACGCCGCGGGTGTCTTGTCCTATCCGTTTGATACCGTTCGTAGACGTTTGATGATGACCTCCGGTAAGAAGGGCAACGCCGCCGGTCCGACGTACACCGGCACCATGGATGCGTTTGTTAAGATTTACCAAGCCGAAGGCGCGGGCGCGTTCTTCAAGGGTGCGTTCTCGAACATCTTGAGAGGTGTCGGTGGTGCGATGGTTTTGGTCATGTACGACGAAATCAAAGCCATCATCAACCCGAACTAACCAGAGTATTATTTTAACAACAACAACGACGACTACTACTACCACCAACTTGCTATAATTAGAACGGAGAGAGAAAGAGAGAGAGAGAGAGAGAGACAAATAAATAATGTAATAAATCCTGTGTTGATGTCTTTCATTATAAATTGTTCTTTACATGCGCGCGTGTCTCCCCTATTTATCGCTACTACTATCTTTTTCCTTTAAAAAACTATCATCACACATTGAAGGCCCGAACACCATTTCCATCGCGACATCCTCACCGTCTCTGGTTTTCAAATTATCCGCGAAAGCGCTCGTCTCGGTTTGCGTAAAACTATCGTTCGACAAATAAGCCACGTCCGTGATATACGACGGTACGGATGCGAGGCCTAAATCGAGAACGAGTTTCCAGGTCACTTCGTGCATTTTCGTTCGTCCTGGTTCCATTGTAGCTTTCGTTACAATCCCGCACGCGTAGTTGCTCGCGGAAACGGTTTTACCTTTTGGCATGCGCACTCTCACGAATCGCTCGTTTAAATCAAATCGTTCGGTAATGCTTCCCGAATCTTTGTTCGTCGCGCCGAGGACGAACAAGATGTCTGTTCTCGAAACGAGCTTTTCCGAACACGCTCTGTGGACGTCCAGTCGAGAGTTTATGTCTTTATTCTTCTCGGGCTCAGCGGCGTCGGCGTCGACGTCTTGTAGCTCCTCCTCAATCGGTGACGGAGTGTTTCGCGATACAAGTTTGGTTCTTTCGTCTAACTTTTCATACGTACCGTCTTCGTCATCACCACCAACAAAGCCTGTTCCTCCGAAATCGTCGTCGTCGCCGTCTAAAATTCTATTCGTGTTCTCAAATTTTTCTTCTTCTTCCTCCTCCTCTTTGTCATCATTTTGATACAGATGATCGTACTCGTTTGCCGTTGGCGGTGGTAACGGCGTTTTATCAACAAACGGAGCGGGATGGCTATCGCTTTGAGTACGAACAACAAATCCGGTATCTTCGCTACTTCGTTGACTTCTGAAATCGTAACTCGTCGCGCTCGTCCGGGCGGCCACTTTCTTCGCGCTCAACAACGAATCATACTCCTCCGTCGTCCGTTCTAAAGTTCCAATCGTCTCTAAAACCGCCTTCTCGAATAAAATTTCTTCGCATTTCGCCACTTCTTCGTCGCCATTCGCGCCCGTGCCTTTCTGCCACAAAAACACGCATCTTTGTGGATGCTCGATGCATTCAAACGCTACCGTCGGAAATGTGTTCCTCATTCTTCTCACTGCGAGGCCCCTTGCACCGATAAAAAACGACAGCGCTTCTGCAGCGTAAACGACGGCAAGTTTTCTCTCTACGTTATTGTTACCTCTGCGACCGACGAGCTTCACGCTCGATCTTTCGCATTCCCCGGGTTGACTCGTCGCCGGGTCAAACTCGAGAAACTCAACCGCGTCGAAATCTCGCGTAAAAACACCACCACCAGACACCTCCGCTCGAATCAAACGTCGTCTCTCTTCTTCGCGAACGACGTCTACTCCTCCCGCTACTACTAGGTTTTCCGAAAGCGATAAGAGCGGACCGGGACCGTCTCGTTTCCTCTTCGTACCGTATCCGCTTCCGTCGTCGCTCCCACCAACGTTCCCGCCAATCGCGTACCCTTCCGGAGCGCTCTTCATCGTCTTCTTCTTCGTCTGAATCGTCGTCTTCGCCTCTTCCTCCTCTTTTTTCTTAAACACCTCCTCCACGGTCCTCGGGAGTCCTTTCAACGCTTCCGGTCTGTTCGGCGCATCGAACGCTCTCGCGTAAATATTTTCCCCTTCAAACTGAATTCCACTTTGGATTTTCCTCTCGAACGCTCGAAACCTTTGCGCTCTCGTCGTCGTTCTCGGGAGTTGCACGAACGCGGCGGAGCACCCGTGCACGTCCACTTCGTCTAAAATTTTAACCACATATTTCCCCGTCTCTTCTTTTACTTCTTCATTATCTTCTTCGTCGTCGTCTTGGACGAGAAAACGCGCCAGTGACAAGACTTCCCCCGGGGAGACTTTTCGCGGGTACCCGAACACGAGGAGTTGTCGCTCGCGCAAGGAAAGACAAGGAGATTTATTTTGGTGGTAATTCGAGGAGGAAGGGAACGTCATGCGTACGAGAGACCACGTCTCTCGCGAACGACAAAACGACGAGAGAAGAAGAGATGTATTAATGCGTTTGTGAATGTAAAAAACTGGCGAATTGAAAAGCGTTACGCTCTGCTGGATGGAGCACAACTTTCTCGCGAGCGAAAGCGCGCTCGACGCGCGACTCCCGGTCCGGTACCGAACCGCCCCAAAAAAGATGCACGAGGAAAGGAAACCTCCCCACGGACGAGCTGAGGATGCAAAGCGCGAGAAATTCTGTCGTAACGCGGAGAATACACCTAATTGATGACTACGACTATTGCTACTATTGTCAATTTTGGTGTTCAGAAAGAAAAGGAAACCAACCTTTCTTTTTATCTGTAATCATGCCATACACGCCGTCGGTTTTTTCTTCTTCTTTTTCGCCGACTCCGCCGGCGACGTTAAAGTCGAAAGGGTCTTCGTCGTTTGGCGTCGTTTGATGCGGCGCTATTTGAGTCTCGAGGACGGTTGCGAGTCCGTCCAGGTAGTTTCCGATGCCCCGCAAGTTTACCGGCGTGGTGACGGAATCGAGCGTCTGCGAGGCGGTCTCCTCTAATAAATAACCGCACTCGATTTTGTTCAGCCTATTGATGGCGGCTTTCATCGCGCAAAATCCAAGGACCGGGACTTTGACTTCCACCGCGCACGTTTCCTCGTTCGTGGAAGGATCGACGGAGCAATCCTCTTTATGGAGTAAAGTATCCTCGCACTCGTGTAAGTTCTCGAACGCAGGGGTGGACGTACATTTCGATGGGTCGAATGGGGGAGTCGGCGACATGGGCGGCGACGGCAACGGCGGCGAAGGCGGAGGGTGTTCGTTGAGAGTGGACCACATTCCCGGCGGGCCTTCGAATTGTTGGCAGTGCGGGCAGCCGTATTTAATCAACCACGCGTCCGCACCGGTAAACATGTCCCAAGAGGCGTGGTTGGTTTGGTTCTCGCTGACTACTGAAGAACCCATCGTCGACGTCGTTGTTTTCGTTCTCGTCGTCGGCGTCGTCGATAACGGTAAATTCATCATCACCCACCCTCGAATGTCTTTATCGAACGCCTTGGCGTTTTTGAACATGCGGTGCGACGATTGAACGTTTTCAACGTTCCATTTGCTAATATCGCCGTTGAAAGACACCGCGTTTCGAAACATGTTGTCCATTCGAGTCACCGAACTGACGTCCCAATTGCTAATACCGACGTCTTTGAACGATTCTCGATTCTCAAACGCGGACGACATGTCCGTCACTTGGGACACGTCCCACAAGTGAATGGCGCCGTGCGACCCTTTCTCGCAATTCCCTCCGGGCGCTAAACGCAAACACTCTTCTATGCTCTCTAAAAACTCCTCCTGTTTCACGCACGCCGTGCACGAACACTCGTTCGGGACGCTCGAATCGTTCGGACATGAAAACTTCTTGTACCAATCCGTCGCGTTTTTAAACATATTCGCGCTGTTCGCCACTTTCCCGGTATCCCACCCTAAAATGTTCTTGTTAAAACTCGCCGCGAATTGAAACATGCCGTGCATGTTCGTCACCGAACTCGTGTCCCACCGGTCAATTTTTCTCGTAAACTTTGTCGCGTTATAAAACATACCGCTCATATCTTGCACGTTCCCGGTTTGCCATTCTCTCACGTCGCCGTTAAACTCATGGCAGTTGAAAAACATCCAGTGCATAGAAGTCACTCCGCTCGTATCCCACCCGCTCAACGACTCCGAGGGGTTAAACTCCCAGCGATTTTCGAACGCTTTATCCATGTTCGTCACTAAACTCACGTTCCATTCCGAAATCGAAGCACCGTGAGTGCTTCTCGATCCGTAATCGATGCATCGACCGTCCTTCGGCGCTTCGCTCAGGCACGATCCAACCGCCGCGTAAAACGTAAAATCAGTCAGTGGTTTTCTTTGCTCTGCAAACGTTGGAATCAGTTCCACGGAATACGGCACGTAACTGTTCGCGCTCGCGCTCAAACCGCTCGAACTGCTTCCGAGCATTGAAAGCGCTCTCGTTTTCGTCGTCGCAGTATTATCATTCGTCAGAACAACCCCGAGCGCGCTCGCAACGCTGAGGACGAACAACAGGAGGAAAAAGGTTGAGATTTTCCCCAAAACGTTCTTGTTGTCGTCCTCATCACAATCAAGCGACGACGACCCATGTTCAACCGTTTGTGTCCTCGCGGTCGTCGTTTTGAACAACAGCTGTTCGCGCTCGCCATCGCGATGACGACGAGGATGACGCGATGTCGATGCTGCTGCCGACATTATTAATCAGAATTAGAGAAAATTTGTGCCGCGGATTCGTAAAGAAAGAAAAGAAGCTGAGATTTGCGCTTTCGCCGCGCGAAGGGAGGAATACAGTAAACGTACGCGAGAGAGTTTAGCATTCGGTATGACATGAACAGTGTATAAATAATAATAACAATCCTCCTCTATTTCTCTCTCTCTCTCTCTCTCTAAACGTAATATGTGTATATATAAACTAATAATATCTCAAACTAAAAATAACACTTTCCCGCTCTTTCACTCTTGTACATTTTTCTTTTACGCGTTACGCGCCTTCCATGCTCGCCTCGTCCGCGATTTCAGCCGCGATGTCGTCGATGGAAATTTCGGAAATCACGGATGATGTTGTTGGTTTCTTCGCTTGGGTTGGCTTCTTCGTCGCGGAGGCGACTTTAGGAGTCGTAGCGGTGGGAAGATCCGGGATGGCGATACCTCTCGCTAACTTTTCCGCTTGTAAGTTCTTTTCGAGTTCTTCGCGGCCCATCGAAGCTTCGATGGAGTCTAATCGTTTTTCGAGGTTCTTCGCTTCTTCGTTGATTGGAGTCATTTTGATGTTGTTGTTTGATTGCTGTTGTTTGAGTTGTTGTTTTGGTTGTTGCTGTTGCTGCTTTTGCTGCTGCTGCTGCTTTTGCTGTTGCTGCCTGACGTCGTTCATCACTTTCGTCGCCGCGTTCACTTGGTCCGCTGCGATTTTGCTTTGCACGTTGGCTTTTTTGACATCCGCGGCGTTTTTCGCATCTTGCACTTTCTTCTCCGCGGCGGCAACTTTAGTTTCGGCAGCTTTCTTCGCTTCTTCCGCATTCTTCTTTTCCGCGAGCTCTTGCTCGGGCGTTTTACGCTCGGTGGCGACTAAGCGCATCATGCCGTCCGGTTTCTTTTCGTAGACGCCGTCTGGTCGAACCGGCGCCGCCTTGGCAGTCACGACGGTTGGTGTTTTGGTAGCAGCAGCAGCAGCAGGCTTGACAGTCGTCGCGGCCGCGACCACAACAGGCTTCGCTTGTTGTTGTTGCGCAGCAGATGGCTTAGATACCGCAGCTGGCTTGGCTTGCGCGACAGCCGCCGGTTTGGCGACTTGCGCGACAGGCGTCGGTTTCGGCACGTTCACGTTCTTCAACGTGCTACTGTGCGCGCGATGGTGCTTCATGGCCAGCTTGGCCGCTTTTCTCGCCGACTTTGTCGGTTTCATCGGCAATTCACCCAAATACGCCGCATCGCACGCGTCGACGTACGTGTCCGGATCGTCCTCCTTGGCGCACGTGTGGAACAATTCATCCATGAAGAAGTGTCCATCTCCAGAGTCTAAGTGGTAATCGTGCCAGATAGATTGTGCTTGACCGTTCAAAGTGGTCATGTACACACCCATCGGCGATTTCGGCACTTGCAAGTACGAACCGACACCCTTGGCGGCACCGTCGGCGGACGCCACGCACTGCGCCTTTGCGGACGCGTCGTAATCCCACTCCACAAAGGTGGTTTCGAGCCCACCCGGTCCTTCGTAACACGTCGGCGTTTCATCCTCGGAGGAGACTTCGCCGTTCGTATCGAACGTATCAAAGCCAACGTAGGCGTCTTGTTGCATGGCTAACATCGGGCCGGTGCACAAGTCGCCGACGCACACGGCGGTGACGAACTCGTCCAAACGTACCGAAGTGCCGAGTTGCAAGGATCCGACGACGGAGGACGTGATATCTTCCGGATCGGCTTGAATCGTAGATCCTAAGAACTCTACCGCGGCGGTATTGTTGGAAACCTTAATTTTGTAGCGCACGTCACCCTTGACGTGGAAGTTGATTTCACCCGGCACGTCTGCTTTGAAGTAATACGGCATGCGGAACCTCGCCGCTAAGTTGGTCTTCATGTACACGCCCGGCACGCCCAAGGAGATCATCTCTTCTTTGTTAATCACCGGTGGTCCAGTATCCGTCAAATCGAATAAATCGCCGTGTTTGAACATGGTGTTCGCGGCTTTGAAGGACGCTTTGAAGTTGATAGACGTCGCCAATTCAGCTTCGTAATCGACGTTTCTCGTGTTCTTCAACGCGTTCGTAAAGGACATTCTCGCAGATTCCATGGCTTCGTTGTAATTATCCACGTTCAAAAGAGATCTGGAGGAGTGTTTCTTCTCAGCCTCGGATTTTTTCTTCTGGGTGAACGCTTTGTCTTGCAACGGGTCCTTTTGAAACTGCGCGCGCAAGTTGTTGATCTTCAACATGATGCGTTCCTCGACCAACGAAGCGTGGTCAACGGAACCGCCCATGTTCGCTTCGCGTTGGATAATATCCGCCGCACCTCTCAAATCTACGGTTGGAATTTGCGTCGTCGTTCTTAAGTACGTCTTTGGCTTCGTTTTCTCTTCTAAACTGCTGCTCAACAAACTTCGTCCGACCACCGTCTTCTTCTTCGCGGCGCCGGCCAAACCTTCCTCGGTAAACGCTTTAATCTTTTCGATAGAATCTTTCGATTGCGACGCTTCATTTTTACCCATTCTAGACGATCTTCCCATTTGGTTGTTGTTCCCGCACGTCGCGTCGTTGACTTGCGCCAACGATTTGGTTATGATTGGTTTGAAGTACGTCCGGTACGTGTCCACGATACCTCGCGCGACTTCCATCGGAATCTCAAACTTATTCATCGTGATGCACGAAACGAATTCCGGGGACAACAATTGCGCTCGGAACATCGACGGGCGATACTCAGAAGCGTGCAACTTTTGCGGCCATTCCATTTCGAATTGACCGGACATTTCGTGGTGCGGGAACGTATCCACCGGGACAGAGAAGCACGTTTCTCTGCCGCCCAAGGTGGCAATCAACGCTTGCTCGCCCAACTGGTGCGCTGAGCGACCCAACGGGGCAATCTCGTGACCTTTGCTGTTCTTGTCCGCGACCCCGGGCTCGCCTCGCAACAGTTTACGAATAGAGTCTCTGAACACGTGTTCGTTATCCGGATCGAAAATGTCCAACATTTCTTCAGCGCCGATTAACGACGGAGAAGAAGATGAAGAAGTCTGAGCAGCACCACCCAACGAGGCCGTAGCAGATGCTGCGAATCTCGAGTTGAACGCTTCCGCTAAAACGTTCGGATCGGTCGGGAACATTCTAGACATCGTAAAGTTCGCGACGGCGTCAATCTTCGCCGGCAATTCCGTGCACAAGTTTTCCAACGACTGCGCCAAGTGCGCCGACGGTGTCTGGTCCACTTGACACTGAATTTTGTGCAACGCGGATTGCATGGAACAATACCCCAACACCGGGACTTTCACGTCTTCGCACTTCTCCTCGCCTAATTGAGGCGTCGCCTTGGCGTCGGCGTTGTTGTTGTTATTGTTGTTATTTTCGCTCACTTTACTCGTGCACTTCTTCACAACAACTTCGTCCGTGCACGAATCTTCGTTAAACGCTTCGCTCGCGCACAACGGCGGTGGCATCGGATGCGGTGGCGGCGGTGGTGACGGCACGTCCGGACTCATCGGCGGCGGCGCTGGACTCGGCGGCGGCGGAGGATTCGGCATCTGCGGCGGAAACGGATACGCCGGAGGCGGCGGCGATCCCCAAAACTCGCAAATGTACTTCGCGTTGCTGTGACAGTAATACCCGTTCCCGATGTGTTCCCAGTGCCAATCTTGTTTGTTCTTCTTTCCGAGAGAGGCCATGGCGACACGAGCGCGCGCCAGTTTCGAAGGCTGAAAATTTTGCTCCTTTCTCTCCGTGAAAACCGCGGCCTCATCTCCGAGCTGATGATGTAATCTCGCGGGAGAAGAAGACGAAGACCCCGCCGACACGCCGGCGACGCACATCGCGCCAACCACTGCGATCGCGACGTATTTCTTCCTTCCTGTCGTTCTGGTCTTCTCCGAGGATCTCACTTCCGATGATGCGATCATAACTTCGTGTTCTTGTCTCTCGTCGGGCGATCGTTCCCCGCGCTGCGCACGCGATGAGGATGATGTGCTTCTTCTTTCGTCGTCGTCTTCGAAAGAAGGAAGCGACCCGTACGCCATTTTGTTGTTCTCCGCCACTCTCTCGTTCTTCTCTCTCTCTCTCGAGAACGACCCGCAAAGATGCGCGCGCGTTTGATGTGTGTGTGTGTGCGTTTGTATCGAAACGCAATGTGACGCGAAACGCACCTGCCGCGGGTATATAAATTTCTGTTTAGGGTTTAAGTGCGTAAAGGGTTACTCTTTTTTGCGCGTCTCAGTGCGTCAAGGGGGACTCAAAAAGCAGGCGCTGAGTGCCTAAAGGGTACTCGTAAGTGCATAAAGGGTACTCTTTTTTGAGCTTCACACAACCACAAAAAGCAGCTCTTCTTAAAGCGTAGACTCTCTGGATAATCTTTATTAGTTTAATAAAGACTGCGCAACAAAAGGAAAACGAACGCGTTCACTTCTTTCGAAGAGAACGAGAACGAATTACGCGCTCTGTAAGGAGGCGCTTCTTTTATTCTATTCTGCGAGGAGACCTTTCTTTGCGGCGAGTATTTATATATATATAGATACATACATAAAGCAAATACCGAATGAATCGAGACCGTGACGCTTCCCGGTCGGCATTAGCATCATCTTCATCTTCTTCTTTCGCGACGATGGGTGCAGCAGCGGCACACTCCGCGAACGAGAAGGACGACGGAGGCATATTCTCTCAAATGAAAAAAACATTGGACGGTTCGAGGATGGTCGCCGCCGGTGGCGGCGCCGGGGTCATCGCGAGAACTGCCTCGGCGCCTTTAGATAGAATCAAGCTGTTGTTTCAAGTGCAAGCGATGGCGTCGTCCGGGATCGAAGGCACCGCGTACACCGGAGTCGGGCAAGCGTTCAAGAAAATATACAAAGAGGAAGGGATTTTATCGTTTTGGAAAGGGAACGGGGTGAACGTCATTCGGGTCGCACCGTATGCCGCGGCGCAGTTGACGTCGAACGATTTTTACAAGAGCAAGTTGCAAGACGAAAACGGCAAGTTAGGGGTGAAGGAAAGACTTCTCGCCGGGGCGATGGCGGGGATGACCGGGACCGCGCTGACGCATCCGTTGGATACGATTAGGTTACGATTAGCTTTACCGAATCATCCGTATAAAGGGATGGTGAATGCATTTTCGGTGGTGTATAGAACGGAAGGCGTGAGAGCGCTGTATAAAGGTTTGATCCCGACGTTGGCCGGGATCGCGCCGTACGCGGCGTGTAACTTTGCCAGTTACGACGTGGCGAAGAAGATGTACTACGGGGACGGGGCGAACATCAAGCAAGATCCAATGGCGAATTTGGTCATCGGTGGAGCCTCGGGAACGTTTAGCGCGACGGTGTGTTACCCGTTGGATACCATTCGAAGACGGATGCAAATGAAAGGTAAAACGTACAACGGGATGGCGGACGCGATGACGACGATCATGCGAGACGAAGGCGCGAGAGGGTTTTTTAGAGGGTGGACGGCAAACACGATGAAAGTCGTGCCGCAAAATAGCATCCGTTTCGTCGCGTACGAGTTGTTGAAGACGTTGTTAGGGTGCGAACAAACGAAAATTTAAATAAATTATACCATCGTCGATCGAAAGGATACTAAATATTGTTATATTATTACACGTAACACTGGTAGAGTCACCTAAATCTCTCTCTACTATTGCTGCTTTGAACAACTCTATTACTACTTGTATTTCCTACTTTCTACTCTAAACTACTCTTTCTCATCTCTCAACGCGTACCGTTCGTCTCTTTCCACCCAACCGCGCTCGCGCATCGGCCACACTTTCGCGAACACGCGACCTCGCAACATCTCCATCGGTACCGCACCGTAATCTCTCGAATCCGTCGAGTTCCCTTCGTTATCCCCTTGCAACCACACGTGTCCATCCGGAACCGTCACGTACTCTTTGTTTTTCTTTGTCTTTTTGTTGATCTCGTCCCACTTCCGATAGCCGCTCCACCCTTCGCCGTCCAAGAACAACTCCTCCGAGTCCTCTCTCCTCTGTCGATGATTCGAAACGTCGCTCGCGCTCGCTTTCTTTTCCACTCTCTCACCTCCCACGGCGACGACGCGTTTACACACCATGTGTTTCGGATTCGTCGGCGACCGAGAGACGACCACGTCGCCTTTCCCGACATCGATTCGTCTGTCCACGAGAACGATATCCCCGAAGCGGTTAAACGTCGGCAACATGCTCGGACCGACGCACGCGGTCACTTCGAAGACGTTTTCGTTGAACACGTGCGCCAGAGAGACGATTTGAATCGCGTGTTTCAAAGAGGAGAGGAAAGACCCGGTTTTGGTCGCAAACGCGGTGGTGGTCATCTTTATCGTGTGGTTCTCTATCTCACGCGCAAATGTGTGCGTTTTGTGTCGATTTTCGGGAACTTTGTGAAATGTGATGTAAAACGCGAGACACGCGAAAGCGCGAGTAAAAGTTCGTTTGATTCGTTGAGTATGTGATGTATATGTATGTGTTTACAGAGGACT
>Ga0209631_10003489_pt1 | contig 18018 bp, 30 predicted proteins | sample COG_08_FD_184752 | JGI IMG/M metagenome (GOLD analysis project Ga0209631, IMG submission 184752) | Pelagic Microbial community sample from North Sea - COGITO 998_met_08 (SPAdes) (version 2) | ecosystem: Environmental > Aquatic > Marine > Neritic zone/Coastal water | place: Helgoland, sampling...
ATATGTGGTCGGTGGTAACGGCAGTTACCTCGAAGAAACACACCAGCATTTTGTGATGATTTTAAAGGAAGACGGTACGCAGCAGACTGCGCTTGTCACTATGAAATCAACTCAGATGAAAAAGTCCAGAAAGTGGAACTCTATGATCCAATCACGCGTCATGAACGGTGCAAACGGGGCGTTTACTCCGCCGCGATTCTCGCACATTTACCACTTAAAGACTGTTTCGGAAGAGAACAGCAAGGGCTCTTGGCATGGATGGGAGATCTCGTTGGAAGGTCCTATTGAGGACGCTAACTTGTATAAAAGTGCGAAAACCTTTGCTCAGTCGATCATGAAAGGCGAAGTTAAGGTCAAGCATGAGTCTGAAGAAACAAACAGTAGTGATATTCCGTGGTAACTAGGGGGCGCTATGCGCCCTCTTCCCCGAGATAATAAAATATGGAACACGCAAAAAGATTTGCGGGGATATTTGACGGCCTAAAACTAGCTTACGGTACTTATCGTATTGACCGGGCGGCTTCAAACGGGAAGCAACAAGGGAAAGCTGGTGTAGTTAAAAACCCTAGGACGCAGGAGACGTGGGAAGGACACCTCTCTGGCAAGGGTGATGCTATAGGTATCATTCCGATCAACGAAGACAACAGTTGCAAATGGGGCTGTATCGACGTTGATCAATACCCGCTAGACCATAAAGAATTGATTGATAGAATCCGCAAGATGAAACTGCCGATGGTTGTCTGTCGCAGCAAGTCGGGCGGCGCGCATTGTTTCTTGTTTACTTCTGACTGGATCTCTGCGAAACAGATGCAGGAAACGTTGAAGCATTCTGCTGCGGCCCTAGGTTACGGCGGATGCGAGATTTTTCCTAAACAAATCAAACTGTCTTTAGAACGTGGTGATGTCGGCAACTTTTTAAATATGCCTTACTACGACTCTGAAGACGGCTTGCGTTATGCTGTAAAGGACGACGGTCAATCGGCAACGTTAGAAGAATTTTTTGAGCTGTATGAACAGTACGTTCAAACGCCCGAGCAAGTCTCTGCGCTTACTATTGAAGACCAAACCGACTCTAATATTATTGTAAAGGACGGCCCTCCGTGTCTTCAGACACTATGTTCTCAAACCATAAGTGAGGGAGGTCGTAACAACGGCTTGTTTAACATTGGCGTCTATTTACGGAAAGCATATCCAGACAGTTGGGAGTCAGAGATTTTAGTTTATAACGCTAAATACCTGAACCCTCCGTTGCCTCTTAACGAGGTCAACCTTGTAGCGAAACAGCTTCAAAAAAAGGAGTACGCTTACAAGTGCAAAGACGCCCCGATCTGTGATTATTGTAATGCCGACGTGTGTAGAACACGGAAGTTCGGTATTGACGCAGCAGTGTCGGGTGCGACTATCGCAAACCTACGCAAATACAACTCGACTCCGCCTGTTTGGTTCATGGATGTAAACGGTCAGCCGTTAGAGCTAGACACCGATGCCTTAATGAATCAGATGGCTTTCCAGCGGGCGTGCGTAGAGCAGTTAAACTTTATGCCAAAATCGTCACCTAAGCCTTCGTGGGAAGGAAAAATCAATCATCTATTAACCGAGATGTCCGATACCGATGGCTCCATTGTCGAAGTATCTCAGGACGCTAGTATCTCCGGTCAGTTTTACGATTTGTTGGAAGAGTTCTGTAACGACATGCAGAAAGCGGAAAACAAAGAAGAAATACTGTTAAGACGTCCGTACACGGATGAAGATGAGAACCGCACATACTTTAGGCTTAAGGACTTTACTGCGTACTTACATAAGAATCGTTTCTTTGATTTTAAGTCTCATAAGATTGCTCAGCGACTACGCGATATAGATGGTAGTGCAACGTCGGTTAAAATCAACGGCAAAGCCACGCGCGTATGGACTATTCCGGCATTTCAAAGTTACTCGACGTCCGTTAAGACGCCGAACCTCGAGACTAAACAAAGTGAGGCGCCTTTTTAGTGTTTAGGATATTTGGTCCTCCAGGAACAGGTAAGACTACCAAGCTCTTAAACATGGTAGATCAGGCGCTATCAAATGGGGTAAACCCTCAGGAGATAGCGTTTCTTGCTTTTACTCGTAAAGCCGCTTCTGAAGCTAAAGAGCGCGCTGCTGAGCGTTTTAACCTTAACCAAGACACAGATTTGTTTTACTTCCGGACGCTTCACAGCCTGACGTACAAACTGCTTAACTTAAAAGAGAAGGACCTAATGCAAGCCGCTCATTTTAAAGAGCTTAGCGAACGTATAGGGTTTCAACTCAACAAAATCAAACAGGTAGAAGTAGAAGACGGAAAGTCAGGGATAACGGAACATCCTATCTTGTCGATTATAAACTTAGCACGTCTCAAGAAAACCGATCTTAGAGCTGAATATAACTTAAGCAACATACACAGCACGTGGGAAGAAGTGCTGTACGTATCCGAGTGCTACGCCACGTACAAGTCGGCCAACCGATTAGTAGATTACACAGACATGCTTCGCTTGTTTGTAGAAAACTCAGATCGGGTGTGCCCTACGTTCAAACTTTCGTTCTTAGACGAATCACAAGACCTTTCACCGTTACAATGGGACATAGCTCATGCCATCGATAAAAAATCCGAAAGAATGTACTGTGCAGGTGACGACGATCAAGCCATCTACCGCTGGGCTGGGGCAGACGTCGATCACTTCATTAACCTCCCAGGAGGAAGCGAAGTTCTCAGTCAAAGCTACCGGGTCCCTCGGTCAGTCCACAGTCTTGCTGAGCGGATCGTCAGCCGTATCCATCACCGTTTCCCCAAGCAGTACAATCCCAAAGAAGAACAAGGGTCTGTCCAAAGAATCTACGACATCCGAGGAGTAGACATGTCCGAAGGGTCGTGGCTTGTGATGGCTCAAGCCAACTATATGCTCACGGAGTTAGCCTATGAGCTTAAGTCTATGGGTTATTTGTTTGAGCGTAACGGCTCACGGAGCATATCTAATAGCTTATCTACTGCGGTAAACAGTTGGGAACGCGTCCGTAACGGCGGTTTAATCCACGTGGAGTCTGCTCAGATAATTTATAAATACATGTCTAGCAACGGTGCCCGAATAAAACGCGGTAAGAAAAGAATAGTGGGTAAGGACGATGCCTTGCTTTCTTTTGAAATGCTTGTGGAAAATCATGGTTTGTTAGTTTCTAAAGATATGCCGTGGTTTGAAGCTCTCGATAAAATACCGGACAACGACCGGATATATATCACAGCTCTTTTGCGTAGAGGTGAGAAGTTTAACGCAGTGCCTCGTATTAAACTGTCCACGATTCACGGAACTAAAGGGGGCGAAGCACAGAACGTTGTTATCTTTACGGACCTAACAAATGCCGCACAAAACAATCCGGGAGATGATTTGCATCGCGTATTTTACGTAGGCGTGACTCGCGCCATGGAAAACCTTTTTATTGTTGAACCCCAAGATTTCTCTCGAGCTTATAATTTATGAAAAAACAAGATATAGACCCATTGTATTACAGCACCTGCCAAAAGTGCGGTAATGGTAAAGCGACTGCCGTCGTAAACGTGAAAGAAAACAAAAGACTTGGATGGTACTGCGCTGAGTGTCAAAACTTTTCTGAAGCTATTTTCAGAGAAACCACCTGGAGAAATGATAGTGGCAAATAACAAACTACAGATGGCTATGTTTCCTCCAAAATCAGACTGGCTTCCACCGGAGCATCCGTTCCCTGACGCGGTCCTGGAAGCAAAAGAAATAGCCATAGATGTCGAAACACGCGACTCGGACCTTAAGACCTTTGGTCCGGGTTGGCCTACCAAAAACGGTGAAGTCGTGGGCTACGCTATAGCGGTCCCAGGGTGGAAAGGCTACTTCCCGGTTAATCATCTTGGCGGCGGCAATATGGACGCACGGCAAATAAACAAATGGCTTAAGAAAGTGTTTGAAGCGCCAGGCGATAAGATTATGCACAACGCTCAATACGACCTCGGGTGGATACGTGCTATGGGTTTTGAGGTTAAAGGCCGAGTCATCGATACCATGTTGACCGCTGCGCTGCTGGACGAAAACCGATTCAGCTATAGTCTTAACGCACTTTGCTACGATTACTTGGGAAAAACAAAGTCGGAGCAAACACTTACTGCTGCGGCTGTTGAGTTTGGCGTGGATCCTAAGGGGGAGATGTGGCGGTTGCCCGCTATGTATGTGGGTCCTTACGCAGAAGTCGATGCCGAGATTACGCTCGAGCTTTGGGGGCACTTTCAAAACCTGTTGAATAAAGAAGAACTTTGGGACATTTGGAATCTTGAGACAGACCTGCTTCCGTGTCTGGTTGAGATGACGGAGAAAGGCATACGCTTTGACGTAGACCAAGCGGAACGCACAAAGCAGCACCTTCTAAAAGAGGAAAAGCAAGTCCGCAAGAATATCAAACATATTGCAGGATGTGACGTGGAAATCTGGGCGGGAGCATCAATAGCTAAAGCGTTTGACAAAGTTGGGATTACATACCCTCGAACGGAAAAAGGCGCTCCAAGCTTTACTAAGACTTTCCTCAGTGAGCATCCTCACGAACTTGCACAGTCTATAGTTAGGGCGCGTAACTTAAATAAAACCCAGGGCAGCTTCATCGACGGGTTAATTAAGCACGTAGCGCGCGACGGTAGGATACACAGTCATATCAATCAAGTGCGTTCTGATCAAGGCGGCACAGTCTCTGGCCGCATTTCGATGAACAACCCGAACATGCAACAAATCCCGGCGCGTGACCCTGAAATAGGTCCCCTTATCAGAAAGCTGTTTTTACCCGAAGAAGGGGAGAAGTGGGCTGCAATAGATTTCTCGCAGCAGGAACCACGGATCTTGACTCATTACGCCAAGGTTTTTGGTGATTACCGAAATCTCAATATGCCCGGTGTCGAGGAGTTTGTGCGGGCCTATAACGAAAACCCTGACATGGACTTCCATACGATGGTTGCTGAGATGGCGGATATCCCTCGTAAACAGGCAAAGGTAATTAACTTAGCCATGATGTACGGCATGGGGGCACAGAAACTTGCAGGACAACTAGACATCCCTCTAGAGGACGCTAAGGCCCTTGTTAAGAAGTACCACAAGCGCGTACCGTTTGTTAAAGGACTTACCCAGGGCATACAGCGCCACTTAGAAGATCCGCGCTCACCGGGCTCTGTGCGAAGCATAAAGGGGCGTAAGTGCCGGTTTGATTTATGGGAGCCGGACAGTTTTGAAATGAACAAAGCGTTGCCTTACGAAGAAGCAGCCGCGGCCTACGGACCAACGACAAGGCTTAAGAGAGCTTACACCTATAAGGCGCTGAACCGGTTAATTCAGGCAAGCGCCGCGGACATGACCAAGCAGGCCATGGTTGACTGCTACAAGAGCGGTAAGACCCCCATGCTGCAAGTCCATGACGAGCTGGCGTTCAGTGTTACAGATGCGGCAGAGGCTAAAAGTTTATCTAACATTATGACTAAGGCGGTGGAGTTAGTCGTTCCTAGTAAATGCGACATAGAAATGGGCGAAAACTGGGGAGAATATGTTGAAATTGCTGAGTAGTATTATATAATCTCATACAATAAAGTTTAGGAGACTGTCTTGGATACTAACAAATGGAAATCGGTGCTTCTTCCTCGTGAAGTGTACGATCAACTGTACATCGTATCGAAAGTAGAGGGGCGAACCTTAAGCGGACAGCTTCGTTTAATTTTCGATTCCTGGGTTAACGAAAACCTAAGTCAAAAAGATCGTGCTTATTTGCTTGAAGAAATAGAAAAGAAGCGTCTTCAGGAAGGACGGCCGCGTCCTGAGTTTACGCTTTGAAAATAACGATTCAGCTAGATGAGCAGGACATTGAGGAGATATTAATTTTGCTTGAGGAATATCCTGAACTTTTGCAAAAACTTAGTGAATCGTATCGTTTTCGTTATTCCAGTCCATCCAAAGTAGATACAAATTAATTGGGTCTAAAGACTTTTCGCAATCTGCGCAAATGGTAAGTTCTACTTTTGGCATCATGTCGGGGTCTCCCTGTATTGTCTCTACATAAGCCTGAAACTTTTTTTCACATTTTGGGCAAATAAATAATTTTGCTTCATCATCAGTCGTTAACTCGTCTGTTTCTGTAAAGCCAATCTCTAAGGGTATCAATGGGGATGTCATATTGTTGGGCTATCCACTTAACAGAGCGTTTTTCAATGTTTCTAGCATAGCGGACGGCTTCTACTATTTCAAAAGGATATTTGGTAGCGTGATGCGCTTTCATTTCTTTCCCTTACCGTTTGTAAAGCACAGATAATATAGGAAAAAAATGTGCGTGACAACTTGATCTAAGTACTTGTAACATATTTAATGTGCATTCATATAAAAGGAACAACTTATGACCGACGCAAAACACCTTTTAAATCAAGCGTTTAGCGAAAAAGAACTAATAGAATGGAAAAATTTAAATACTAAAACCTGGAATAAAGATATAAGAGCTGTTGCAGATTTAATGAAAGAGCACTTTGAAGACCCCGAAGCTCTTCTTACGCATTTAGTAAAACACGTGCAAAATGCCCGAAAGGAAGGTTACCCTAAGGATAATTTTCATTAGTTTGTTGACAAAAAAATATAAACGTTCTAGCTTGTAGGTGTTGTACCTCCCTGAGAAGTGATTATACCCGTGGTTGAGCAATCTCCCGCGGGGTTTTTTTTGACTACAATTTACCTTCCTTTACTAATGCTAAACGGTTAGCTTCTTGCGCAGCGGCTATGTCTTTTTTATTTTGCCCAGTGTACGGAACCGCCAATCTTTCTTTGATAAGGAGTTTCGTAATAGCTCCTTTTCCCGTCTTGAACTCGCCCAGAAATCTTCCAAACTTTCCTTTCTCTTTTGTTGTGAGAGCATATGTTCTTCCCACGACGAGAGCTTTTTGAACGTATTCTTTTGCGAGGAGTCCATGAGCTTTCTCCTTCTTATTTCTTGTGCGACATTCGGGAGTATCGCAACCGTGAAGACGAATACGCTCATTGCGACGCCAAGTATCAAACCCAAGATCAATGTCCACATCGACTGTATCCCCATCCACGATTTTTATAATGGTTGCTTTGTATTCGTACATTATCCTACCTCCACCTCTGCTTCTGTCTCAATCCAAACCTTTGCCCCGCATGAAAGCGGTTTGTCCGGGCTGTAGACCACGGTGCTCGGCCCATGGACCTGGACGCGGTTGCACTTGCGGTTTTCTTTATAGGTCTTGACCGTTAGTACGGGAAGGTCTGCGCCTTTGGTGTTGGCCCTGATGTGATGCTGGTTAACGTGGATCTTGGTTTTCATTAATACACCCTCCAGAGCATATAATTTCCGTCTCGCTGCTTACGCGTCGTGGCAAGCATGTTGTTGCGGCTGAACAGCATTTGCGCCGCCTTGGCGTCGTTTAAGGTTTCTACAATGACAGATTGTCCTTTTTTCATCTTGAGCAATGGCGCGTATTTAGATTCTGCGCCTGGTTTGCGTTCTGGGACGGGTATATTGTCAAAAAATTTAAATTCCATGTTTTTTTCCTGTCAAAAATTGTTTAAGCTTTACTGTAGTTTTTCTCCTTTATTCACATTAACACAACATAGAATCGCATACAATGGGCTACCCGCAAAAAATATCTTACCCCGACAAACAACAAAAAAAAATGCGAAGTAAAGAAATTGAAGGGCACGTGCAGGACTTTTTAAACAAAGGCGGAGTTATTAAAAAACTCCTACCCGAAGAATCGGCACTACTCGAGAAAAAGCACCCAAAGTCAAAAAAATTATTTAAAGAACAAATGGCTTCCAACCTTCCGGGTCAACTCCATCTCTGAGGACCAATCAGGAAAAACCGCGTCCGTGTGGTAATGCGTGGCCCCACCCACTACGTCAAGAGTAGTCGAAAGACCCGCAACACGAACCGCTTTCACCCAGGCGCGATCTTCAAATACCCTTTCAGGCTTACCGTCACAGTAAAATGAAAATTGGCACTTGTGGCGCACAGGTAAACCCGAAGACCACGGGCCCTGCTTCACCACCTTACAAGCATCACTCGGATAACGCGGATCACGGACACGGTTTAATACCACGTTGCCCACGGCCCACTGGCCGATAGAGCTTTCTCCACGCGCCTCGAAGTAGATTGCGAGAGCTATACACATAAGTTGTTCCATGGAATCGTAGGCTACTATAAAACCGGTTTATATATATATAGGAAATAAAATAGAAAATAAAAAAAAGTATAAAAATAGCCGTAACCGGTGTAACCGTGTAACCGAAGGCCTGGAAGACCCGCCAAACGTGGGTTTGAGCGGTTACGGTGAGGTTACGGTGGTTACACAAGGTAGCTTAGGGTCAATATCCGTTATATACGAATTATTTTGTTTTTTTTTTTTTTTTTTTTAATTTCTTCTCTATATATAAAAGGAAGTTTTTTGGTAAGATTCGTCCACATGAAAAAATCAATTTTAGCTAAACCCAAATATAAAGATCAAAACAAGCCTAAGCGAAAAGTCGGTAGGCCTATTGTTTCCGAAACTACTAAGCTTTCTCGAAAGCAAGAGTTGTTCGTTAAAATTTTGGTCAGTCAGGATGGGCAGATAACTAAGCGGGATGCCGCCATCGAGGCTGGTTTTCCGGCCAGTTCTGCTCACCAACGTGCTTACGAGATGACCAACCCCGCAAAGTGCCCCCATGTTGTTAGAGCAATACAGGAGTATCGAGGGGAGTTAGACAGAAAGTACGGTATAGATTACCAAAGGCATGTTCGAGATTTACAAAAGATTCGTGATGCGGCTTTTGCGGATAAGAACTATTCTGCGGCCGTTATGGCTGAATATCGCCGCGGGCAAGCCCAAGGCAACATTTACATCAACAAGTCTGAAATTCGTCATGGTACAATCGACTCAATGTCAAAAGACGAGGTTCTAAAAGCCCTTAATGAACTCCGAGGCCAGATTAATCCCGTGGGAGTCGTCATCGACCACCAAGACGACGAAAAAGAAATCGACGGAAAGCGCCTTTTGGTCTCAAGTCAAGAAAGCGATAAAACGTTACAAGCCACAATGGAAAACAACTAGATTAGAGTCTTGGGCTATGCCCGGTGTCCCTGACGTCCTACTTACGGATTCTAGTGGTCGTTTTCAATTAATCGAGCTTAAGAACTGTCCCGGCAAAGCGGTAAAGCTCAGTCCCCATCAAGTAAGTTTCCTGTCGGCTCACGCCAACTCTTTAGTTTGGCTTTTGGTCAGGCACACTCCGGCCTCTGCCCCTGATCAGTATTATCTCTACCGGGGCGACCAAGCCCCTGAAGTCAGTAAAAAGGGTTTGCGTGTGGAAGCACACCTTACTGATTTTAGTCTCGAACCCATTTTAAGGTTGATTGATGCACACAAATAAGGTATATAATTACATACGAGGTATCCACAATGTTACTTTCAGACGCTAAAAAGCAAATAATGCAATGGCTGCAGGAAGGCGTGTCTTGGCGTCGGGAGATGGCTGAAGATCGGTACAAGGTCTGTTTAGATTGTCCGAATTTTCGTAAAAAAGTTGATCAATGTGCAAAGTGCGGATGCTATATGCCAGCTAAAGTTTGGTTAGCCTGGGCGGAATGCCCCGAAAATAAATGGGGCGCAAGAAAAGAGGAATAAAAGAAATGATTTACAACGAACTAATCGCGTTTGACACCCCCGAAAAAAGCAGAGTATTTGAGGTTTTTTACGAAATTTTCCCTGCGGAACCTGATGTTGGCTATTTTGGTAATGGGAAAGATAGCTTAGAAATTATTGAGGTAAAGCTGAGACACGGTTTGCGCGGCAAACGCATAGAGCCCTCTTGGGAGTTAGCGGAAAATTTGGCTCATATCATTTACGACGGGATGCGATAATGTTTTTATTTATATGGTTAGAAAAGTACATCAGGGGCGGCAGCACGGAAGAAACTCTGGAAAAAATGAAAGAGAAACAATTAAAAAAAGGATTGCATTACACACAGCAATCGCATATAAAAGAGCTGCAAACCAATAAACCCGAGGAGAAACACGATGGCAACTTATTACCCCGAGACCGGAACAGTAGTAGATGAATGGTGCGTGGATGACGTTCAGCAGCAGCGACCGGATTTAAACTGGGAGCAAGCTTCGGATGTTCTCATGAGCATAGCGCACAAATTTGACGCCAATATTGGCATAACCTGGGACGTAATTGATTTTACGGCCGAGCACTTGTACCCCGAGGAGAAACGCTAATGAGTTATTCAATTGAAAATCTTAGGCTTATTTTAAAGATCGCTTCTTTAGCGGAGCGTGATCTACGTTTCGATTTAGATTCTGATGAACAGCAGGGGCTGTCTAATATCGGTGCTACCTATCTATCTGATGCGTCTAGAGAAGTTACACGGCTAAAGAATGCCACTCAAAAATTAATCGAAGAGAAGGAGGACACTTAGCTTGTCTTTAGCAGTTGACACCACATAAAAAAACTATAATAATGGCCTCAACATTAACAAAACGGGAGTTTCAACAATGCTGATTGCAACCGATAGGCAGATCAAACTTAGCACCATGACCGGAAAACTTACCGGTTTTAAGGCTATTAATACTAATACTGTGACTAATGAATTTTGTCAGAAAATGAACAAGACAGAATCTATTTGCGGATCGTGCTATAGCATGGCGATGCTGCAAGGGTCGCGAAAAAACTGCCAACCCGCTTGGCAAAATAATAGCGAGGTACTGAGCCAGGCACCGTTAAGTGCCAGGCAGCTACCGGTAATCAATGAGCGGTTTTTCCGATTCCATGGGCATGGCGAGTTAATCAACGCGACTCATTATCAGAACTTATGCAGCATTGCCGAGCATAATCCGGCGACTACTTTTGCGCTTTGGACTAAGCGCCGAAACTTAGTCAAGGGCAATAAACCCGCTAATCTAATTTTGATCTATAGCAATCCAACTATTGACCGTGTTCTATCTAAACCGCCGAAAGGATTCGACAAAGTATTCAATAACGTTGCCTCGCCTCGCACTAATGAGAATTGCACCGGCCAAAAATGCGCCGATTGCTTAGAGTGCTACCGCTTCGAAGGGTCATCAGTGATTATTGAGCGCGTTAAAATTAGGCATTGACACCACATAGAAACCGCATAATAATGACCGCTCAATCAATCAAAACGGGAGTTAATAAAATGGATATACATTGCAGACACTGCGGCGAACCTTGGGACTTAGACACGTTACACGAATTCGGCGATTACAATCGCCGCGCGAAATTATTTGCAAAGTTTGGTTGTAACGCTTTGATGAATGATGGCGACCTTGCAGAACCTTGCACCATGCCTTGTATTGACGAGGGCATTGCTGAAGCGAGCGGAGTATTACAAGACGACTCGCCGCACCCCGACGACTGGCTAGGCGCTAGTGATCTGCTTTTCATGATGGAGGAATTACGAGAATGAATATGACCTTCGAACGTGCTTTTGATATCGCTGCTAAACTCTCAAAAGAGGATAGGGAGTGGACATACGAGGTAAAAGTAAATGCGACCACTAGACTAGCCCGCATTCTAGTCAGCGATGAAGACGGCCACAAATTGGGATATCTTGGCGAACCTTCTGAATATTGGCCGACAATAGTTAAATAGTGAAACCGCGCGCCGTGAGGCGCGGGCTGTCAAGCAAAAGTTTTTCCCTGTGGTTCGTGAACCGTGGATCGTGGTGCGCGGCGAAAGGGTCGCGTTTTTTTGCAGCTTGGGGCGCGCGCCGTGGCGGGGGCGCGTTTTTTCCCAAAATCACGATTTTGGGGTTGCTTGTAAGAGTTTTATGTGTAACGATTCAATCTCCACACACTAACGGGAGTTACGAAAATGAAAATTATTACACGCGAAATAGAGTTAAAGCTAAAGGAAAACATGGCGCTACCAGAGGGGGAGCGGGTGCCGGTGCTTAAGATTTTCGGAGGCGTCGCTTGCACGTGGTTGATCAGCGAAAAGGAAGGTGATGTGCTTTTCGGACTTTGCGATCTTGGGCTCGGCTGCGCCGAGCTTGGTTATGTATCGTTGAGCGAGCTTGAAGGGTTGCGCTTTCCGCCGTTTGGTTTAGGCGTGGAGCGTGATTCGTGGTTCGAGGCCGACAAGACTTTGAGCGAGTACGCTGATGAGGCGCGAGAGCTCGGGGGGATTGCAGCATGAAGGGTTACATTTGTTTCCATCAACCAAGCGGTCGGCGCGTTGAGGTTCGCGCCGATTCTTCCTTTGCCGCGCGCAATGAGGGCGCGGCGCTGATGAAAGTAAAACCGTTAGACGTCTACGCTATTGTGGCAGAAGACGAAAACGGGGAGGCCGTGGTTCATTCTCCGGCGTCGCTATTGTGAGCGATCTGTGCATTGATTGCGATCGCGACACTTCGTTTGGCAGCGGGCTGTTTGTCAACCGAATTCCGGTACACGATGGCAAGAAACATGGGTTTCTATGTCCGGATTGCCAGTGCGAGGAGTGCGATTATTGTCACGAATCGGCACTTGGTTGGGGATCTGATGAAAAAGGCGGGATCATCTGTGATGATTGCGCCGACAAGAACACCGGACTCCACGCCGGTTAATCGTGAGCCGTGGGTCGCGGGTTCATTCCCGTTACCCGTGGCGCGCGGCGCATGGTGCCGAGCCTCGAAGGGGGCTCGGTTTTTTTTATGCTTGCATTACACACAGCAATCGCATACTATACACCCATGGACGTAATTCAGCGTCCACAATCGTGGAGATTAGATTATGAGTAACGTAGAAACCGCAATCGAAGGGATGATCCAGAACACTATTGACGAGCAGGACTTTGTTTGCCGACTCGATGCCGAGCAGTACACTGATGACCAGATCGCCGGACTCGAAGACAAGCTCGACGAGCTTGTTAACCAATTCGAAGAGCTGGAAAGCCGAACCACCTCTATCGAGTTAGTAAAAGATGGCGAGCCTCTTATGGCTCCAGAAGCCCCCGCCGCCGTGGAGCAAGAGCCGCGGGCAGAAAACCAGATAGACTGGATCATGACGCCTACTAACATAATTTCGGGCTATGACTCGAAAGCTTTGCTTCTAAGTTATATTGGGTCGGTACTAGCCCCGAGCCAGTCGCATCAAGCAGAGATGGTTATCGGGATGGTGTTAGCGACCGCGCGCAATCTGATTGACAAGCAATTGAAGGGGGAATCATGAGCCAAGTACTAGAAGGCGACGACATAATCCTGTTTGCGATCATAGCCCTCGAGTCCGCATTGCAGCTCGAGGTCAAGACTGGGATGAAGATGGGCAGCGGACGAACCGCTTACTCGATCGTGAAGGATCGATACGGGTTGAAGGGCAATAAGCAGCGAGTGCTCGAGCAGTTCAACCAGATTGTCAACGGGCTGCGTGAAGAGCGAGGCTTAGAACCGAAAGACTTGCAATCCACATAAAAATAACATACTATTAACACATGGCCGCAATTCAGCGGCCATGTATCGTGGAGATATCAAGATGATCAAGAACACCGAAGTTCAATACACACGCCGAGAGGCTAAACTTATCGCCGAGATTCTGGACGCCGCGCGTTCAGAATTCTACAAGGACAAAGACGAGCGCGGCGGTTCGTTCAAATACTTCTCTGATTCAGATATAGAGAAGTTCAGAACTATCTCGAGTTCATACTACTCGAGCAAGGTGACCAGTCTGGCGCTCACCCTCACCGAGGGTGAAGACGATTAACCATTGCCCGCAGCCGAAAAAGCCCTGGCATCCGCCGGGGCTTTTTTTTGCCTGCCGTTTGGGCAGGCGCATACTGGAACGGTCGATCTGGAACTCATCCCTAGCACAAAATTTCGCGCCGCGCAAGTCTTGCGCGCGCCCCCCTAGTGTAACGTTCCAGGTTTCCTGGAAGGGGGGCGCGCGCATGTAGGAATAGAGTCCCGGAATAGAGGCTAGATAGGATGTTGGAAGTGAAGCTTGTTTGTCTGTGAGAGATTGTTGGGGGTAGGATCTGTGGGACAGGAGCTTGAGCATGTTTGTCACAAACAATACGGCTCAAAAATATTATTAAAAAAATTTACAAAAAAAGTACGCATGGTATAATAATATCTCATAAAAAGGAGGCACAACATGAACGATGAAAAACCTTTGCTAGCCGATGGATTTGACGACGCCGTCTTGGGCCTGAGCCGTGGACCGGGCAGGGAGGACGTTGCGGTGTACAGCATAGACAAATGCATTCAAGTCTTGGTCAAACGAGACGGCATGTCGGAGGACGAGGCGATTGAGTTTATGGATTTCAATGTCTTGGATGCGTTTATGGGTCCCATGACGCCTATTTTTGTGTACGAGATGGATGCTGCGTTGATAAATGAGTATGCTGACACGCTTGAGTGATCGCGGCCCACGGGCCACGGGGGAATATTTTTGACAAATTTATCGGGAACGACGGATGAGCAGGTTTTAAAGCTTGAGCTTCGGTTGGCGCAATTGGAGCGTGTTGAGGCTTGTCAGGATAGTTTTTTAGATTTTGTGCGTGCGGTTTGGCCGGAGTTTATTGCGGGTGAGCATCACAGGATTATTGCGGAGAAGTTGGAGCGTGTTGCTCGTGGTGAGCTTAAGCGTTTGATTGTGAACATGCCGCCTCGTCACACTAAGAGTGAGTTTGCGAGTTTTTTGTTTCCGGCTTGGATGGTTGGCAGGAAGCCTTCGTTAAAGATTATCCAGGCGACGCACACTACGGAGCTTGCTGTAGGTTTTGGTCGTAAGGTGAAGAACTTGCTGGAGCGGGAGGATTATCTTGAAATATTTCCTGAGGCGAAGTTGGCTGCGGATTCTAAGGCCAGTGGTCGATGGGATACTGCTCGTGGTGGTATGTATTACGCTGTTGGTGTTGGTAGTAATTTGGCTGGTCGGGGCGCTGATTTATGTATTATTGACGACCCGCACTCTGAGCAGACCGCTATGTCAAATGCTGGTTTTGATGACGCGTGGGATTGGTACACAGGTGGTCCGAGACAGCGTCTCCAGCCGGGTGGATCGATAGTATTGGTGATGACTCGTTGGAACGAGAAGGATTTGACGGGTCAGTTAATTAAGCAGATGACGGGAGACGAGAAGGCGGACCAGTGGGAAGTGGTTGAATTTCCTATGGAGTTGCCTTCTGGGCAGCCTGTTTGGCCGGAATATTGGTCTTTTGACGATTTGACGGCGGTCAAGGCGTCTATTCCGCCGGGCAAGTGGAATGCGCAGTATCAACAGCAGCCTACGGGTGACACGAACGCAATTTTGAAGCGTGAGTGGTGGATGATGTGGGAGCACGATTCTGTTCCGAAGCTTGAGTATATTATTCAGAGTTACGATACGGCGTTTAGTAAGAAAGAGACGGCGGACTACAGTGCGATCACTACGTGGGGAGTTTTTTATCCTGACGAGGGTACGCAGCCTAATTTAATTTTGTTGGATTCAAAGAAGGGTCGGTGGGACTTCCCGGAGCTAAAGCGGGTGGCTTACGAGGAATTTAAATTTTGGGACCCTGAGACGGTTATTATCGAGGCGAAGGCGACGGGTATGCCTTTGACTCACGAACTGAGGAATATGGGAATACCTGTTGTAAACTTTACCCCCTCTAGGGGTAATGATAAAGTATCTCGTGTAAACAGTATCTCTCCGCTTCTTGAGAGTGGGATGGTCTGGGCTCCGGACACCCGGTGGGCTCACGAGCTTATAGAAGAGTGTGCCGCGTTTCCTAATGGCGAGCATGACGATTTGGTGGATAGCACCACACAAGCGTTAATGCGTTACCGACAGGGTAACTTTGTACAGCTCCCGACAGACGATTGGGAGACCGACGACCACGATTCACGGACTTTTCGATATTACGGATAGAAAGCATGGGCACTAGAGTACCTTATGGTATAACCGTCACTGGTCAAAGACCCAGTGGGACTTCCTATAGCTCCAATATGTTGTCTGGTTTTACAAACAGAAAAGACAGCATTGGAGATTCCGGCGGTCTTATGGCGTGGGACGGTATTGGCCGAGATCCCTCTTTAAAAACGCCAGAAGAACTTGCGGAAGAAGCTCGTGAACGCGCCAAAGAGGGAGATAATCCGTACTTTAATAATTTTAATGGTCCGACCCTTGAAGAACTATATGCGAGGATAAACACCGCCTATGGCGGTGATACGGCGGGACAAGTCGTTACTTCCGCAATGGAAAGTGATTATTTAAATGCGTTAGGCGAGACGTATTCAGAGCAATTAGCGCGAGAGGCTCTGGAGCGTAGCAACCAATACGAAAACGAAATGCTTACTAAAAACAACGCAGCGACTCAAGCAGCGGAAGCAGCCCAAACAACAGAACCAACAACAAAGCAAATTGATACGCAGGACAAAGACGACGAGTTTCAAGTAAAAGTAAATGCCGCGGGAGGCGTGAACCCTGGAACGTTAGGCGAGGTAATTAAAGTTGCCGAGGAAGTTTATGGGGAGGGCAGTTCACGAGCGATAGTTTCGGTTTTGGCTGAATCAATTAAAGCCGGTATTACGGGAAAAGATCTTTCAGAGGCTACGGGTCTTTCGGAAGAGGAGGTTTTTGAAGCGGGAAAGAATGCGGCCAACGATTCTAATAAAGAGCTGTCTGCTTCGGAGGTTATTAACGGTGGTTTAAACACCGTTTACGACGTAGTCAATAGTGCGATAGATCTGGTTGAAGCGGGTGTGGATTTAACCGGTTTAGACAAGGTCATAGACGTTGTAGGCAACACGGTTTCTAAAATTGGAGGTTTAATTCCTAGTCAGGCCAAAAAAGTATTGGTGGTAAACCCTGTCACGGGACAGGTTACGGTGCAGGCGTCAAATCAGCCGCAAGGCGGTATCATAGGCTCTTTGCCGCAAAGTCCTTACGTACCTATAGGCACTACAAGCGGTGGCACAACTTACGGTGTAGATGCCGAGAACGCTCTTTTGAACGTGGTTTTGGGCAAGATAAGAACGCAAGGTGGTTTAGATATAAAGGACACTAATTCCATAATTTCTGCCGCCGCAGAAGAAATTTTAGGAATTCCTAGTGAGGTAACTTCAAATGTTATTTCAGGGGTCGTAGATGCAACGGGTGAGTTAATAGAGGGAATTACTGGAGGTGAGAGTACATCTAGTCTGGATAACTCAGGTACCTCAACAATTTTTGAAACGGTAAACGGCGTCACAGGCAACGACACGGTAACAGGCGGTACGGGTAACGACACGGTAACGGCCGGGGCAGGCAACGACACGATAACGGGGGCAGGTAACGACACCACCGTTTCTGCGACTGACGGATTGATGGGTCCTTTTCAATTAGACGAGGACGGCAATACTATTGCAGACACGGGCCAATCTAACACTACGCTTACTCTTGGGCCCACCATAACGGCAGCTACGCCTTGTGATACTGCGGGAGAAGTAAGAGACCCTGTGACTTTAGTCTGTGGTAAGCCAACCGGCGGTGGTGGCACTGATAAGATCATCTGTCCGGACACGTACAATAACGCCAAGGCGGAAGTAGACAGCTTAGATGAGTGCGGCGGTTTAAAATCAACAGGCGGTAAAACTAAGGTCTGTCCTGAGGGAACAAAGCTAGCGAATCAGACTGTAGACATAAACACGGATTGCGGGACAATAACAGGCGGTCAAACTAAGCTATGTCCTGAGGGAACAAAGCTAGCGAATCAGACTGTAGACATAAACACGGATTGCGGGACAATAACAGGCGGTCAAACTAAGCTATGTCCTGAAGGAACAAAGCTAGCCGGTCAGACTGTAGACATAAACACTGACTGCGGGATTATAACCGGTGGCGGAACTAAGCTATGTCCTGAGGGAACAAAGCTAGCGAATCAGACTGTAGACATAAACACGGATTGCGGGACAATAACAGGCGGTCAAACTAAGGTCTGTCCTGAGGGAACAAAGCTAGCGAATCAGACTGTAGACATAAACACGGATTGCGGGACAATAACAGGCG
>Ga0209631_10003490_pt1 | contig 18017 bp, 24 predicted proteins | sample COG_08_FD_184752 | JGI IMG/M metagenome (GOLD analysis project Ga0209631, IMG submission 184752) | Pelagic Microbial community sample from North Sea - COGITO 998_met_08 (SPAdes) (version 2) | ecosystem: Environmental > Aquatic > Marine > Neritic zone/Coastal water | place: Helgoland, sampling...
TTCTTAGCGTAAGGCAAGGCGTGATAGATGGCGATAAAAAGCAGAAGCGGTTTAAAAATAAGACCCGTGACGGTTACGTTTCTAAACAAAACCGCGCAAAGATGGTTAAGAGCGGCATCATTGGCTTCTTTGACAGAACTTTAAGGTTTCCCTATTGCCGCCAAACCGCGTGGACTGAAAAGAATTTTGGCCAGTTTAAAGAGGCTTACCCATATATCAAGCGCATCAGTGATGAGTTTAAAAAAGCCTGTCCGGAGCGCTGGGAAGCACAGAACAAAGTCGTGCAAGATACCCATAAGGATTTCACTATTGGGGATACAGTTTTTACAACGGTAACGGTCAATAAAAACTTTAGGACAGCACTGCACTATGACGCCGGTGATTATAAGGGCGGGCTAGGTAATATCGCTGTGATGCAGGCCGGTAAATATGAAGGTGGGTTTACTTGTATGCCACGCTATCGGGTGGGCTTCGATGTGCGTTCCAATGATGTTTGCTTTTTTAATGTGCATGAGCTTCACGGCAACCTTCCTATCAAGGCCAAAGGACCATATGAGCGCATATCAATAGTCTGTTATTACCGCGAGAATATGATGAACTGTGGTAGCGCAGAGGAGGAGCTAGAGGTCATTAAGACAAGGGCAGACCTTAAGGGCTTGAACACAGGTGCCGAAGCGTGAGGTGTGTTGCAATCGGTGGTGAGCCTGCAACCGGCAAGACAACCCTTGTTTCTGAGATATATCGCAACCTAAACAAGCCAAGGAGCTTGAAGTATGGTTTGGTGCGCGGGCACGTTGATCAGGAGCGTAACCTTGCGCTCTTAGGTATATATAACACCGGCGATCTTTTTCTGGGCACCGATAAGCTTGCCATGAATGTAAACCCGCACTTCCATAAATACATTGGCCAGCAAAACCGCAACATTCTGTTTGAGGGTGATAGGTTATTTACCAAAGCAAACATTGAGGCGCTTAACACCCTATATGAAACAAGGATCATTATCCTTAACGCTTCTCAGCAAACCTTAGATGATAGGCACATTGCACGGGGTGACAGCCAAAGTGAAAAGTTTTTAGCGGGCCGCAAAACTAAAATTGCCAATATAAAGGCGGCGTTTTCTGATCAGATAGAGGACTGCGAACTTCTTACGGAAGCAGACACTTCATATTTATGTAAGGATTTGCTACAATGGTTATCATATAAGTAAAATTTGGTGACGGTCATGAGTGGTATTATAGACGATCAGTTAAATGAAACGCTGCGCTTAGAGTTTGTTGAGGGCTACGAAGATAATGCTGGTGTGAGGGTTTACCCAACGTTGGACGCGCTTATACGGCGGCACGATGTTCCAAAGAATACGGTTTACCGGCGGGCTAAAGATCAAGCGTGGCAAGAGCAGCGCAATCAGTGGCAGGCTACCTATCAGGCAAAGGTCAACAAGGATCGGGCCACTAAGGCGGCAAAAGATGCAGATGCTATGGATAGCGCATCCATAAACATTGCAAAGGCATCGCTGTCGGTGGTGATGCGGCGTGTAAATGCAACGTTTAGGGCAGAACGTGGTGACGAAGGTTCAAATGCTGCCGATATTGTTAGCGTTACTGAGCTTAGGGATTTGGTTGAAACTGGCCTTAAAGCGCAGAAGATGGGCAAACTTGCCCTCGGTGAAGCATCAGAAATTAGCAAGGTGACAACGGATGAGTTCATCCCCCCTTCTCTCGCAAGAATTATTGACAGACTGGATGACGCTGCCGAGGCAAAGTCACAAGGCGCTGGCAACTTTATACAGTGATTGGATCGAAACGGGCAGGCAAAGCCAATTTACGCCTATCGGTGATTGGGCCGTGTGGCTCATACTCGCTGGGCGGGGCTGGGGTAAGACCAGAACAGGCGGCACGGATGCAACCCTATACGCGCTAAAGAACCCGAATGTGCGGGTCGCTGTGGTCGTGCCAACATTCGGAGACCTTAAGCGTGTGGCCTTTGGTGGCGAGAGCGGGATATTGTCATACCTACCAAGGGAGCTTTTGCTGTCAGGCCGTGGGCAAGGTTACAATAGCTCTGCGCAGGAGATAAGGCTTTACAACGGAAGCATAATACAAGGTTTTGCAGCTACCGAGCCTGAGCGCTTGCGTGGGCCGCAGTTCCACCGAGCTTGGTGCGATGAGATTGCGGCTTGGCCATACCCAGAAACATTTGACCAGCTTATGTTTGGCTTACGGCTAGGGCAGAACCCGCAATGCGTTATCACCACAACCCCAAAGCCAACCCCAATCATAAAGAACTTGGTCAAGCGGGATGGCACCGTAGTCACGAGAGGAAGCACCTTTGACAACGCCGAAAACCTTGCGCCCGCCGCTTTGCAACAGCTTAAAGAAAAGTACGAGGGAACGCGGTTGGGGCGTCAGGAACTTTATGCCGAGGTGCTTGATGACATTGACGGGGCGCTTTGGACTTGGCGGTTGGTCGAGAAAGCAAAAGCACAGGAAGGCTCTGCGCCGCAACTGACGCGAGTGGTCGTGGCTATTGACCCAGCGGTTACGGGCAATGAGGATAGCGACGAGACGGGGATTGTCGTGGCTGGTTTGCTTGATGGTAAGTATTACGTCCTCGCTGACTTAAGTTTGCGCGGTTCTCCCGACCAATGGGCAAGGCAAGCGGTGGAAGCTTATCACCACTATGGGGCCGACAGGATAGTAGCCGAGGTCAATAACGGTGGCGATCTTGTGGAAAAAGTGATAAGAACTATAGATAGGAGCGTTCCCTATACGGCGGTCAGGGCGTCACGGGGTAAAATTTTACGGGCAGAGCCGATAGCGGCATTATACGAGCAGGGAAAAGTTTTCCACTGTGGAACATTTAAGGAGCTTGAAGATCAGATGACCAGCTACACCCCAACATCGCGCAAGTCTCCCGACAGGCTGGATGCTTTGGTTTGGGCGTTGACAGAGCTTGGCAGATCATCAGGGCAAGCCGTTTGGAGAATAAGCTAATGGGCATCTTAGACAATATCGCGCTTCTGTTGGGCAGAGGTCAGCAATCATTTGAGCGCAAGGAAGCGCCGGTAGTCCATATCAGCGGGCCAACCTATACCAGCGGCAAGAAAGATAATTTTAAAAACTTTGCCCAAGAGGGCTACAAGGAAAACGCAATCGTCTATCGCTGCGTCAATGAGGTTGCCAACGGGGCGGCGGCAATCCCGTTCTGCGTTTATCAAGGGGACATTAAGCTAGACAGCCATCCGCTGATCAGCTTGCTAGAAAGACCAAACCCTTTGCAGGCTGGCGTTGAGTATTTCCAAAGCCTTTATTCTTACCTCCTTTTGTCTGGTAACTCATACGCATTGCAACAAACTGCAAACGGCATCCCGAACGAACTGCACATATTGCGCCCCGATAGGATAGAGATTGAGCCAAGCAGCACAGCAATCCCAAAGTCTTACAAATACAAGATCGGGCAAGAGGTCATAAGAAATTACCCTGCCGACCCTAAAACCGGCGGCGCAGAGGTGAAGCACTTTAAATTCTGGAACCCCTTAGATGATTACCTTGGGCTGTCTCCGTTATCCGCAGCTTCAATATCTATCGATCAAAACAATATGGTTTCAAAGCATAACATCGCGCTCCTCGCTAACGGCGCAAGGCCATCGGGCGCTATCGTATTTAAACCTTCCGATGATGCAGGCAACCGCACGATGCTTACGGATGGACAGCGTGACCAGTTGCAGAGTGATCTAGCCAATAGGTTTAAGGGCGTAAACAATGCTGGAAGGCCCATGCTGTTAGAGGGTGATTTTGAGTGGAAAGAGATGGGCATGTCGCCAAAGGACATGGACTTTTTAGCGCAGGCGAACATGACCGCAAAGGACATTGCTCTTTGCTTTGGTGTGCCCTCACAGCTAATCGGCATCCCAGATGCGCAAACCTACGCAAACGTCCAAGAGGCAAGGCTGGCGCTCTACGAGGAAACGATTATACCGCTTGCCCGCCGTGTGGAGAGCGACTTGAATGAATGGTTGGTGCCTGCGTTTGGTGATGACATTTCGGTTAGGTATGACATCGACGCAATCCCAGCCATGACAGAGCGGAGACGTAGGATTTATGAGAATGTTACTTCGGCAGTTAGAGACGGAATTATCTCACGCAATGAAGCTCGCGAGAGATTGGGTCTTGAACCCATCAGTGGCGGAGACGAGGTCTTTATTGCTGCAAACCTATTCCCATTGGGTGGCCCAGAAGTGGCAGACGATGAAGGCCAAGATGCTGAGGATGCTGGGAAAGAGGCCTACGGTGATTTTGAAAGCAAGTCAAAAGTGGGAACCGACACCTACACCACCAGAACAGAAGCGGCAGAACGCGCACAAGAAATAGGTTGCGTGGGCACCCATCAGCACACGGTCGACGGGGAAGTTGTTTTTATGCCGTGTGATACTCATTCTGAGTACGATAGCCTCACTGGCGATAAGAGAAATTATCTTGACAGATATGTTAGCCCTGATGACATGCGGCATAGGGAGCGTGATAAGGCAGAGGATGAACAAGATATTGAAACCACCAAAGCCGAAAGCGATGTTGACACCAAGCCTACAGAAGCGATGGCACGGAATGCACAGCGATCATTAGACTTGCGGAAGGAATATGGCAGGGGGATGACTAGGGTCGGTGTAGCCCGCGCAAACCAGCTTATAGACCGAGAGCGCTTATCACCTGATACGGTGCGGCGTATGAAAAGCTTTTTTGCCCGCCATGAAGTGGATAAACAGGCGCAGGGTTTTCGCCGTGGCGAAGATGGCTGGCCAAGCAACGGCTTGATCGCGTGGTTAGGTTGGGGCGGTGATGAGGGACAAGCTTGGGCCAACCGCAAGACAAAGGCTTTGGATAAAGAGCGTGATAAAAGCATAGACTTTGAACTGCACCCAATGGCCTACCTTGAGAGCGAACAAAAGGCACCAATATCCGCAGCGGTCAAAAAGGGTTTGGCTGAAAAGGTTAAAGACCACAACGATGAGCACGGGGAAAAGAAGGGTAAGCGTGTGACGCAGGGTATGCTGGAAGCGGTGTTCCGCAGGGGCGTTGGGGCTTATAACACCAACCCATCCAGCGTGAGGCCCACAGTAAGCAGCGCGGATCAATGGGCGTATGCCAGAGTAAACTCATTTTTGTTTGCGGTAAGGCGGGGAAGGTTTAAGGGCGGCAAGTTTGACACTGACTTACTGCCAGAGGGCCACCCTTTGCGGACTAAGGACAAGGCCATAGCCGCCGAGTGATTGGGTGGGATTTACGCCCAACCCATAGAGACTGCAAATATCCAGCCGATGGATGCGGTTGCTATAACCGCAAAGATGATAAGGTCTTGCTTGAAGTTTGACATTACGATGCCTCCATTGCTGAATACGCTTCTGCGATTTTGGTGTGGGCTTTTTTGGCGTCATCCTTAACGCCTTGCACATGATACTGAGCCTTGAATTTGTTGGGGCTCTTGCGCATGGCTTGCTTCATAAGGTTGTCCTCATGGTGAGTGTTCATTGCGCCGTAAGCCCAATAAGCGCCGCCCTTCATGGCACCATCGTCGATGGCTTTGTTGATGGCTTTGTTGGCCTCAAGTTTAATTGCCAATGCGCCATTTTCGTTAAAGGCGTGGAACAATGTGAAATCTTTTAAGCACATGCCCTCGTCAGTTGTTGCGATGTGCATTGCGAAAGATGGTGTTGACTTGCTTGGCATGGTGGCCTCCTGTGTTGCTATGTGAGTATGAATACAGTGAGCGCGATGAGCTGTAAATAGTTTATTTACTGCGCAGCCGATTATTCTTCAAAGGGCAAAAAAAAGGGGGCCGAAGCCCCCGCCGGTTATGCGGCCCGCTTGGCGCGGTATTTGAGAGGGCCAAAGTCGAGGCCGCTTGCAAGGGTTGGGTCATCGTTGCGCAGTAAAGCTCTGGCCTGCTTTTTTGCATCGTTGTTTGAGTGTGCGAGAAGGTGGTAGCTATATTTTGGGAAAACGCCTTTTGCATATTCCTTTTTAGGAGAGATGACTACGAGATAGCCTTTTAAGGTGTAGTCGATGGCTGGCGTTGGCTCGACAGGTGCATTGTCACGCATGGCGATAAACGCTGCGTCACAGGCATCTTCGTTAAGGGAATTAAGATACCAGTCGTTTAATGCTGCGCCGCGTGAGCTTTCGCCGCTATCGCAGATTGCGTTTTTCTTAGCCAGCGCTTGCATAACGCCGCCGATAGATTGCTTGGACCACCCGAGCTCTTTACCAAGGTCATCAGCGTTCATTGCTGACATGTTGTCATCCTTAAGTTCTGCGTGGTTTTCTGCACCGTTTGTTTCGTTGCAAGCTTTGGCAAATGTGCCGAGCATTAAGAGTTCTTTTTGAGTAAAAGCTGTCATTTGGGGTTCCTCCTTGGGGTTGCTAATAAAGCTTTCATAACGTGAGCTAGATTAGCTGTAAATAGTTTATTTACTTTTATTCGGGTATAGAGAAGAAAAAGTTTTGGTGCTATAAAGGGGCATGAACATTCCTATCTTTATCAAGCAAGGCCGCAAGCGCGTATCCATTGCCAAAGAGATCCGCGAGGTAAACCGCCTGCGGATGGGGTTTGAACGCAGTATGCGAAGCCGGTTGTATGCCTTATTCGCTGAGTTCGGGGTAAAGGCGGCAGCGGAGTATCAGGCACGGGAAAGCGTTGATGACGCCCTACGCCCCTTAGAGGGCCGCGTAAGCACTATATTCCGCGCAACTTATACTGATGTTATCGAAACATTTGCCAACAGGGTTTTTGATAGTCGTAAGCTGACCCCGTTTGGTGACTTGGTGTTTACCTATTACCAGCGTGAGGGCGCTGATAAGGTGCAGGCCGTATCCGCAACAACCAAGCGGCGCATCTTGCGGGCAATAAACCAAGGCGAGAAAGAAGCGCTTGGGGTAGACAAGACAGCAAAGCTAATCATTGAAAAGACTTCTGGCGTTATCGGTAGGTCGCGGGCGGCAACCATAGCTAGGACAGAAACACACGCCGCCGCCTCTTATGCCACAGATGCAGCGACCCGTGAGCTTAACTTACCAAACCAGAAAAAGCGTTGGGTTTCGGTAAGCGATGGACGCACACGCACGGCACACGCGCAAGCAAACGGGCAAGAGGTGGAGATAGACGAAAAGTTTTTAATCAGGATCGGCGGGCGTGAGGTAAATATGTCCTATCCGCACGATGGTTCTGGTGGCCCAGCTAACAATATCAACTGTCGGTGCATTGCTGTTTATTTCACAGACGAGGACGCGCTGTTTGATGATGTTGATAACCAGCTTGAGCCGCCGCCCCCGCCGCCATTGCCAACAGTTGAGCCACCCCGCCGCCGCCGCAGGCGCCGCCGTAACGAGGTTGACGCCACTCCACCTCCATCAATGATTGATTTTAGCGCGAATATATATTCCAACAGTAGAGGGAAACCAGCAACCGCAAAGACCAAGAAGGCTTTTAATGAATGGATGGATAGCCGGTTAAACGCGACACAAAAGGTTGTCGTTGAGAAGTTGCCAAAACCGAACACGATTATAGTCGGCAAGGATAAGGGTGTTTATTATGGTGGCGGCAGTAGGCTTGAAACGGGCTTGGAAATGGTTGTCCCAGAGCATGAGTACGGACATCACGTTGATTGGGAGCTTGGGACTGCGACCCGTGCGCGTAAGACATGGTTTAGTACCAAGCGGGAATTTAGAGATGCGTTTGAGGCAGATGTGGAGCTAATGGGGCTGCGAACCGCACGTCAGGTCGTTTTGACAGATGAGAAAATAAAATTTTTAAAACAAGTAAGAGATGATTTGTTTGAATATAAAGAAATGGAAAAGACATACACTCGCGGATGGCGTAAGGGTATGGTCACAAAATATAAAAGCTGGCAACCAAAAGATGGGAAAGATGGTGTCACATCAATCGCTGATATGATGGACGCTGCCACAAAAGGATATTTTCATACCGATATGCAAGTTTGGGGGCATGGGAAGAAATATTATCAGGATAGAGACAACGATGTTATTGAAACCTTTGCCAATATCTTTTCCTTGCTTAACGACAAAGCCCAGTTAGAATATGCGCGGAAGCTTTTTCCAAAGACTATTGCTCTCGTTGAGAAAGCATTAAAGGATTATGCAGATGGATAAGGTGCAGCTTAGGCAGCGGATTGAAGCGATTGATGACAACGACCAGTGGGTCCAGCTTTATATAGACTACTTTGGCAAAGAGCCCCTTGTAAGCGGCGCAGAGTGGGGCGCAGCGCCGATAGAGAGCGTTGTGGATGCCATCGTTAATGATAGGCCATTACCCGACCCAGAGCCCACCCCAGCGGGTTTAGTCTATTGATTTTGTTTGACGGGTTCAAAAACCTTTTTAGATATGCTAGATTGGCACAAACTTAGATAGAGGGCGGGGATGCCTTTACCTAAACCACATTCTGGAGAAACACGCGATGCCTTCCTTGGGCGTTGCGCCAGTGATGATAAAATAATAACAGAGTTCCCAAACAGAGATCAGAGGATCGCCGTTTGTATCAGCCAATTTAACGAGGGCAGCAAAATGACAGATGATGAAACTCAAATCGATGTCGAGGAGTACATCGCTGAGCAAGAGGCCAAGATGGAAGATGGCACCTTAGACGTCAAGTTTGACATTAAGGCAATGGATGACCAAGAGGACAAGGGCGAGTTTAGCGGTTACGGCTCGATCTTTGGAAACAAAGACCTTGGGAACGATGTGGTTGTTGAGGGCGCTTTTGCACAGTCGATAGGCCGTAAGGGGCCGAGGGCCGTAAAGATGCTTTACCAGCACAGGCCAGATGAGCCGATTGGGGTGTTCGATGAGATTATCGAGGACCGCCGTGGCCTAAAGGTAAAAGGGCGCTTGGCAATGGGCACCCAACGGGGCCGAGAGGTTTATGAGCTTATGAAGATGGGCGCAATCGATGGACTTTCCATTGGTTATCGCGTCGATGCAAAGGGTTACGACTACGATGACAAGCGTAAGCGGCGTTATTTAAAGTCGGTCGACCTTATGGAAATTTCTGCGGTTACTTTTCCGATGAACCCCAAAGCTAGGGTTTCGGCGGTTAAGGCTGACAGGACAGTCCGTGAATGGGAAGAAGTCTTGCGGGATGCAGGGGAGCTTTCTAGGAGCGAGGCGAAAGTTGCGGCGTCAGCCGTGGCAAAGGCACTGGGTCAGCGGGATGCTGAGGCACAGGAAATGCCTTCTGAGTTGGTTAGTGAGCTTGATCGCTTAACCAAAATCCTAAAATCCTAACATACAGAAAGGGTAAATATCATGGACGATAATGATATGAAAAAGTTTCTGGAAGGAATCAACGGTGCTTTCGAGGAATTTAAAGCAACCAATGAACAGCGCCTTGCAGAGATTGAGAAAAAGGGCGAAGCCGACCCAATGGTTGAGGCCAAGCTTGCAAAAATCGAAGCCGATCTTGATCGCTTTGAGAACACAAACCAACAGCTAGTTCAGCAAGCAAAGACCGCCGAAGGTTTTGCTGAAAAGCTTGATGGGATCGAAACAATGCTTAAGCGCCCGACAGTTGGCCTTGAAGCAAAGGAAATCGATTTCTCAATGAAAGCTTGGGATAAGTTTATGCGCAAAGGCCAAGAGGGCTTGGACGCAGAAGAAACCAAAGCTTTGACTGTTGGAACAGCCGCTACCGCCGGTAACTTGGCTCCAGAAGAGTATGTCGCAGAGATCATTAAGATCGTGACAGAAATCTCTCCTGTTCGCTCTGTTGCGCGTATTCGCCAAACAAACTCAAAAGAGATTGAGATCCCACAAAAGACCGCGAACTTTGCAGCGGCTTGGACTGCGGAAACTGGCACACGCTCAGAGACTACTGGTTACACAACCGCATTAAAAACCATCGCAACGCACGAAGCTTATGCTCTGGTCGATATTTCGAGCCAGTTGCTAGAGGACAGCGCGTTCAACATGGAAGCGGAAATGAACCAAGAGTTTGCTGAGCAATTTGCTAAAGCTGAGGGCAATGCCTTCATCGTAGGCAACGGCACCAACAAACCAACAGGCATCACCAACGGTAACGTTGTTGCTCACACCGCCACAGGTGCGGCATCAGCGGCTATCTCTACCGATAACCTGATGGACTTGGTTCACGGCTTGAAGTCAGAGTATGCGGCTAACGCTACGATGATGTTTAACCGCGCAACTTTGGGCATTATCCGTAAGCTGAAAGACACAGCGGGCCAGTACATTTTCCAAACTGGTTTCTCTGGTCAGGCTGGTGCGCCAAACACAATCATCGGTGTTCCATATGTGGAAGCCCCTGATGTAGCAAATGCCGCTTCTGGCGCAAAATCTGTTCTGATCGGTGACTTCCGCAGAGGATACATGATTGTTGACCGCATTGCGCTGTCAGTATTGCGTGACCCATACAGCCAAGCTTCAACTGGCCTTGTGCGCTATATCGCTCGCAAGCGTGTTGGTGGCGAGGTTGTTCTTGCGGAAGCCATGCGCGTTCTAAAACACGCAACTTCATAAAAGCTAAGGGGGCGGCGTTTCATGCACGTTGCCCCCATTAGAAACCCTTAGGGAGTATAAGGTGGCTGAATATAAAATGATTTGCAGCGTGGTCGGCCAGACGAACAGTGCTGGAACCAAGACCCGCAAATATATGGCCGGTGAAACATTGCCAACGGACAATCCTTGGGAGAAGGCGCTGGCGAAGGGAATGGTTGCAAGGGGCGCAGCGATTGAGGTTCAAGGCAACGCAGGCCCAGAAGAAACAAAGGCAAAGCCCCGCGCAAAGAAAAAAGCGTAGGCAGACAAAGGATATAGGCCATGTCAGGTTTGGAAGAAGTCACAGGCCCAGCCGTTGAGCCTATTAGCCGCATAGAGGCGCGTGAGCACCTACGCCTTGATGATGACGTCGATGATGCACAGGTGCGGGCCTATGTTTTAGCGGCGCGGATATGGGCCGAGAACTATACTGGTCGGGCACTTATCACACGCACGGTTGCGCAATATCTTGACGCATTTGCAGAGGTGGAGCAGCCGCTTTGGGAAGGTTGGAAAACTGGCCCCAACATAGTCAACTATCAAAATTTTATTGAGCTTGCGTTAGCGCCCGCTATTAGTGTGGCCCACATTAAATATTTTACAGATGATGATACGGAGCACACATGGGCGGCTTCAAACTATTACGTTGACACCGTGCGCAGCCCTGCGCGGATTGTGTTGCGTGATGGGGGCAGTTACCCGACCAGCTTGCGGGCCGCTAACGGGTTAAAGATTACTTATGACGCAGGGTATGGGGCGACACCACAGCTTGTTCCAGAGCCGATTAGGGTGGCCATGCTGCAATATACTGCTTTTATCTATGAACACCGTGGCGACTTTGAGCGGTTCCCGCCGCCCCAACCCCCAAAGGTTTTGACCCAGCTTCTACAGCCATATCAAATCATGCGGTTTGGATCGTCACCATATGGCACCCTAGTTCGGTCTGGCATCGGCTAATGGCTATCGGGGCAATGCGATATAAGGTGCAGATACAAAGCGCCACTAGAGCAGCCGACAGCGGCGGCGGCGCGGCCCTTACATGGACTAAGGTTGCTGACGTTTATGCTGACATCACCCCAGAAAACTCTGCGGAAAGTGTTTTTGGGCGCGACAATCAAATGCGTGATGTGACAAAGCTTAAGGTCCGCATTAGGTATCGTAAGGGCGTAACGACAAAAAACCGGCTGGTGCAGACCTATGCGCAAGAGGGCGTTACGACCACCAGAACCTTCAACATTACCGGCGTCATTAACGTGGACAACCGTTTTAAATATATGGAACTTTCTTGTGAGGAAGGGGTGCCAACGTGAAAACGAGTGTTACAGTTACCCGCCAGAGCAAGGCCAAGGGCGTCACGGCTAAGTATAACGCAAAGCTCAAGCAGATCATCGGTGCCGGTGGGCAGATGGTTATGAATGAAGCCAAGCAGAGCATACAAAGAAGCTCAGGCGGCGGTAAAACCTACCAAAAGTACAACCCTAGAAGAACCCACACTGCATCGGCAGAAGGCCAGCCACCCAACACTGACACCGGCTTTCTTGTATCCAATATATTTTTACAGATTGACCCTGACGGGTTAGGCGCAGATGTTGAGAGCCGTGCGGATTATTCTGCTTACCTTGAGTTCGGCACAAGGTTCATGCCGTTAGGCAGGCCATTTTTACAACCGGCATTAGAGGCAAACCGTAGGAATATCATTCGTTTGTTTGCCCGCCTTAAATCGAGTGGTGTGTAATGGCGTTACATTCTTGGGAACTTCAAAAAGCAGTTTACGCTCACATGAACGGGAGTGTCACCGGCATTGGCGGCAGCGGAACTGAGAGCGTTGAATATACGGTAACGGTTCAAAATGGTGTTTTTTACATCGACGGGGCGCAGACGCCAACCCTTACACTTAAGCGGGGGTCAACGTATAAGTTTAAACAGGATGATGGCAGCAATGGCTCTCACCCGTTTTACTTTTCAACCACTAGCGATGGAACCCACGGGGGCGGCTCTCAATACACAACGGGCGTCACGCATTACGGCACGGCGGGCAGCGCTGGCTCTTATAGTTTAATCACGGTTGCAAACGGGGCACCTGACACGCTCTATTATTATTGCGCAAATCACAGCGGCATGGGCGGTCAGCTTACAATTACAGCGGCCCCAACGGCTGTGAACGTGCCGGTTTATGATGACGTTCCTGAGCAAACGGTCTATCCATATGTAATTCTTGGCGAAGAAACCGCCGTGAATAATGGCAGCAAAACGCTAGATGGCGTGGAGCACACGCTTACGGTTCACGCTTGGTCACAGTATCGTGGTCGGCGTGAGATAAAAGAGATTATGCAATCGGTCTATTCTTTGCTGCATAACTCTGCTATAACTGTGAGTGGAGCATCGTTGGTGAATATGCGGCAAGAGTTTGCTACGACACTGGCAGAAAATGACGGTATAACACGGCACGGGGTTATGAGGTTCCGCGCCGTTGTGTTTGATAGCTAAGGAGATAAAGCATGGCGGCTCAAAAAGGTTCAGCCCTACTACTTAAAATTGGTGCAAGCGCGGCGGCTGCGGCGGCATCTGATACTTACACCACAGTCGGCGGTTTGCGTTCAACATCAATCAGCCTTAACCAAGAAACGATTGACGTAACCACAAAAGACAGCGCCAACGCGAGAGAACTTCTTGCTGATGCGGGCGTGGAGAGCGTTTCCATTTCTGGTTCTGGTGTTTTCACTGACGCAACCTCAGAGCAAACTTTGCAGGGCGCTTTCGGCGGGGCAAACATCCCAAACTTTGAAATCGTTTTGCCTGACCTTGGCACCTACCAAGGCAAGTTCCAGATTACGACTTTGGAATACGCTGGTGAGTACAACGGTGAGATGACTTACTCTATCACGCTGGAAAGTTCTGGCGCGGTTGCATTCTCGTAAGGAGTTATGAATGGGCTGGCAAAATACGTCCGTTGAGGTCGGTGAACAAACTTTCTCGGCCCATCGTAAGCAAAACACCTTTTCCGTTCCCTGTGCCTCTGGTTTGGAGGATGGCGATACGTTTAAGGCAGATGGAAAAACCTATAAGGCCTCATCCCTGACCGATTGGTTAAACAGGGGTGAGGTTTTTCACTTTGAAGCAATGGAGGTCAAGAGTGACAAACCCAAAACGCGGAGAGCTACGCCTAGAGATGGCGGGGCAGACGTTTAACTGCAAGATCAATATGGATGTTATTATGCGGATGGAAGTCGGCATAGGCAAAAGCATTCTTAAGCTGGCCAATACGTTGCAAGGCGGGGATATGACAACGGCCGATATGGTTGCTTTCCTCACGCCTGTTCTGCGCTCAAGCGGCGATGACCTTAAAGATAAAGATGTGCAAAAGCTAGTCTGGGAGGCGGGCCTTACGGGTTCGCTGACAGCGGTTGCGGAAGTGATTACCTTTATTATCACAGGGAATGATAATGAGGGAAACGAACAGGAGGCGGCGAGCGCTTAGAAGAACTTCCTTGGGATACTTGGATCAAAACCGGCATCGGCAAAATGGGCCTATCGCCAAGCGAGTTTTGGGACATGAGTTTGCAAGAGTTTATCCTAGCGCTTGATGGGTTTGCAGAGTTTCATTCTGGAGGGGAGCCGCCGCCCCTAGCAAAGAGTGAGCTAGAAGAACTGATGGAAAGGTATCCAGACTAATGGCTACAACCGTTGATACCCTCTTAGTCCGCATTGAAGCGGATATGGCTGACCTTAAGCGTGACCTTGATAGGGTTGCCAAGCAGAGTGAAAGCGTTGGCGAGCGTATGAAGCGTTCGTTCCGTGGGGTTGGTGCGGCCCTTGCGGGCTTAGGCGGTGCGGCGGCAATGGGGAGCTTTATAAAAGCCTCTGTTGAAACTGGTATGTCCATCGAAAACTTACGGGTCCAGATGAACGCGCTTCTTGGCAGTGTTGATGAGGGCGGCAAAGCTTTCGATCAAATGACTAAGTTCGCGGCGGGCGTTCCTTTTAGCTTGGGGCAGATACAATCTGGCTCAGGTTCCTTGGCGGCGGCTGCAAATAATGCTGACGAACTGCGTGAGCTTATGCAGATCACGGGTAACATTGCCGCGCAATTTGGTATCCCCTTTGAAATGGCAGCAGAAAACGTGCAGCGAGCGCTATCTGCGGGTGCGGCCTCTGCAGATTTGTTCCAGCAAAAGGGCGTGAACGCCTTTATGGGTTTTGAAGCTGGTGTTTCTTATAGCGCCGGTGAAACAGCCAAGGTTTTACAGGATACGTTTGGCACGGGAGGAACGTCTGATGGCGCGATGGCAGAATTTGCCAAAACCACACAGGGCGCTCTGTCTATGTTTCAAGACGCCATGTTCAAGATGCGTGGAGAGTTTGCGGAAAGTGGCTTAAATGAAGGCTTTGTTAAGATAGTCCAAGCCCTTCAAAACCTTACAATCGCTTTCATTCCAGTGATCAGGGACTTAGGGGCGCTTGCAAATGCGATAGCTTCTGTGATTGCGCCTGCGATTAACATGCTTGCTGACAATATATTTTTGGTTCAAGCGGCGGTCATTGCGCTGGGTGCAAAGCTGGTTTTGGGAAAGGTTGCGTTGGCGGCTTATGCTGGGATGTCTAGTATCGTAAGCGCGAGCATGGCGGCGCTGCAAATGCACACGGTAACAGCCGTTAGCCGATTGACATTTATGCAAAAGGCCGTTGTCGTTTTGACGTTTAACCTTGCGACATTGGGGGTGGCCCTTAAGTCAGTTGGAAAGCTTATGCTTAGGTTCTTGCCCTTAGCTATATTCGCAGGGGTTTCTTGGCTTATATCAAAGTTCCTTGAATTAAAGAATAACGCTGGTTCATTTGCTGGTGCTATGGCGCTTTTGAAAGACGTCTTTAACGGTGCCATGCAGCTGATGATGCATGAGATTGATAACTTCGACCAAAATTGGGAATTATTTTCCATGAAAATGGAGCGTGGTTGGTTAGAAGTGGTTTCAAATATGCAGTCCGTTTGGGGCATGTTCATGCTGGATGTCGCTCAGTCTTTGAACAACGTTCCGGGGATGAACAAAATTGCTGATCAGTTTAGGTCGCTTGGTGAACAATCCCTAACAGATGCCTTTGACGCACAAACTGAAGCCTCGGTTTTAGATGGTGCGATAGCTCGGTTGCAGAAAAGAATTAGTGACATGCGGGATGAGGCGGCGGTGCCCCTGCAGGAAGCGTTAGAGCTGCTTAAAGAAATAATGAATGATGATACCAGCGAAGAAGCGCAAGAAGTTTCTTTGGGCGCGGTATCGATTGCTATGGATAACCTTAAGGATAAGACAAAGTCATTGGCCAGTAATATGCAAGTGATGCTTGATGGTGTCATGCAAGTTGGCGATGGCGTTGTGAGTTCGTTTAGGGATATGCTAGATGGCGCAAGCTTTAGCATGTCAAGCCTGACTGATTTAGTTAAGACAGCCGTAAAGGATATGATCGCGCAGTTGTTTCGGCTTATGGTTGTCAACAACGCTATCAACGCAATGTTCGGCGGGCAAACTGGGTTTACCAAATTAAACGCAATCCCATTATTTCCATCCACACCGGCACAGGCTGGCGGGGGCACATTGCAACGCGGGGTTCCTACTTTGGTTGGTGAGCGTGGCCCTGAGCTTATTGTGCCGAACGGCGCTTCTACAATTTTAAACGGGCAGAACACACGCGGGGCGCTTGGTGGTGGAGTGGGCACAGTGGTCAATCAAACGATTAACATTGAGACCGGCGTTGCGCAGACAGTAAAAGCTGAAATGCTTACTATGCTTCCGCAGTTTAAGAAGGACACGATGGCGGCGGTGCTTGATGCAAAGCGGCGCGGCGGCACCTATGGCAGAGGGTTTGCATAATGGCTTTGATAACTATGCCTTCCAGCCCCGCATTTACGACTAGCGAGTGGGGTATGCGGCGCGGGGTTGCGGTATCCACTAGCCCGTTTACGGGTAAGCAACAGACCTTTAAATATGCGCGGGCGACTTGGTATGCCGTGCTTAGTTTACCCCCTATGAAGCGGGATCAGGCGGCTGAGTGGCAAGCTTTCTTTTTATCCCTTGAGGGGCGTAGTAATACTTTCCTTTTAGGCGATCCAGATGCCAAAACACGTAGAGGCACCGCCTCATCTGCAAGCGTTGGCGCTTCTGGGGCCATTGGAGACAGCGTTGTCAACTTAACGTTAGGGTCTGGCAAGACTTTAAACAAGGGCAGCTATATCCAGCTAAACACGGGGGCCAATGCGCGGCTGCACATGATCGTTGATGACAATACCGGCAACGGCACTTGCGCAATACAGCCGCCCCTCAAGGCCGCTATAACGACCTCTACAGCGGTTGATTTAACTTCTGCGCAGGGTGTGTTCCGCATGGACAGCAATGATCTTACATGGTCGGCTAATGAGCTCAGCCTTTATGGCATCACGTTTAGCTGCACGGAGGTCGTATGAGTAGAACGATTGATGCAAATTTACTTACGGCGCTTATCGCTAATGATGTTGAGCCGTTTATTGCGATAGACTTAAGCTTTGACACAGCGGATTTGCGCCTTTGGTCAGGGCTTGGTGATAAGACAATCAATAGTGAAACTTACACGGGCGCGGGAAGTATCCTTGGGGTGCAAGGGTTAGAAGAGGCTTCCGATTTATCTGCCAAGTCTGTGACGCTTACCCTTAGCGGGTTAAACGATACCATCCTCACGCGGGCGCTCGATGAGCATTATCAAAATAGACCGGCAAGGATTTACCTTGGCGTTGAGGGGCAATCAGCAACGGTTGTTATCTTTGATGGGTTAATGAATACAATGTCCATCTCAGATGATGGGCAAGAAAGCACGATTAGCCTTGTGTTAGAAAGCAAGCTGGTTCGCTTGGAGAAAGCAAGTAACCGCAGATATACAAATGAAAACCATCGGGCGCGGCATAGTGGTGACACGTTCTTTTCCTATGTTGCTGACATTCAGGACAAGGAAATCGTATGGGGACGCGAGAAAGCTTAAACGCATTTATAGATGGATGCCGTGGGCGCGAGTTCGTTTGGGGCGTTCATGATTGCTTTACCTTTACCAACAACGCTTTCAAAGCGATGTATGGAAAGGGTTGGGGTGATGACCTTGAGGGCTTGTACTTAAACACAGACGGAGAGTTTGCTGGGTTTGAGGCATTGGCAATGAAATACAAAAGACGGTCTGTGCTTCCGTTTATAGACGAGAGGTTGCAAAGGATTGATTTTGCCCCGCCGGTTGGTGCTTTGGTTGCATCAGAATATGAAAGCACTTTCCATTTAAAATATGCGCTTGGATTATCGGTTGGTACTAAGGCTGTTTATTTGGACGAAAATGATATAACCTTTAGGTCATTCGAGAGTGTAAATTTTGCATGGGTTAAGCCGACATGAAACGTGATGAACCATTTAACGTGCTGATGCCAGCCGCCAAAACAAATTCTTGGGACAAGG
>Ga0209631_10003493_pt1 | contig 18012 bp, 11 predicted proteins | sample COG_08_FD_184752 | JGI IMG/M metagenome (GOLD analysis project Ga0209631, IMG submission 184752) | Pelagic Microbial community sample from North Sea - COGITO 998_met_08 (SPAdes) (version 2) | ecosystem: Environmental > Aquatic > Marine > Neritic zone/Coastal water | place: Helgoland, sampling...
AAACCCTAAACCCTAAACCCTAAACCCTAAACCCTAAACCCTAAAGAGAACCCTCTACAACCGGCTGCAACGCATCAGAACGGGACCTGCGAATCCCGCCGGGAGGCCCTCGGTTGAGGGAGCATGCGCGTCACGAGATAAGCCGAACAGAAGTCGAAAGTCCGCGGCAAAGCCCCGGGTTGGGAAAAAGCCTCTTGAAACGTCGAGCTCAGCGCCAGTATCTGTCGCGTTTTGACGTGCTCGATGTGGGAAAGGACGATCGCCCGGAGATCCACGGGAAGAGCGCAAAGACCGGCGTCCAGGTCGACCATCTCGCGCCGATATGTACTGCAACGCGCGGCTGGGTCGTGACGACTGCGCTCCGACGGGTGGCTTTTGCCGAACGAAAAGTTTCCTCGGAAGAAGCGACGTGATGACGTGACGTTGATCTGCTGAGCAAGTCTATACTACTCTCGAACGCCGCCGGCGCACTCGCCCCTGAGCAGCTCCAGCATCACCTGACGCTCGTACTGGTTCGACCCAGCCTTCTCCAAGAGCTGCGCCATTCCACCACCATCTCCCACCGCCTTGACCATGTCCTCGACGAGCGTCGGCAGGCGATCATCCCGTTCGCCCTCGCGGATCGTCTTTGTCGAAATCGCCTCGAGCATCATCGCCGTGACAAGCGCCCACCGCTCCGGGCGCAGGCTCGGAGTAGCGCGATCGAAGTAGAACGTTCGCAACATCCGACCGAGTGGCTGCTCCAGCGCCGCGGGGGTCTGTCGCAGACCCAGGGTCCGAATCACGGCTGGTAGCGAGCGGGATATCTCGTGCGCTGCGGCGTTGACCTGGTCGACGGCGTACCCCGTCCGGGTGGGCACCTCCGGGACGCCTTCCTCGTCATCCACCACCGCGGCGCCGAGGAGGTGGAAAGTGGAACGTGTCACCCACCCGTCCATCATCATCCACGTCGACCCAAACTCGGAAACGGGCGGTCCCGCACCACGCGCGTTCATCTCGCCGCCCTCGCCGTCGGTGCTCTCCCCGTCAGTCGTGGCGCCCTCGTCGCCGCTGTCCTCGCCGCCCGCCTTACTCAGCGCCAGTCGAAGCGCCTCTCTCGCCTCGCTCAGCGCAAGCTCAGCCGCCGCTTTCCTCCCTTGATCATCCCCGGCGGCGTCCACTGCCCGCGCTGCGACTTCGGCGGCACGCATCGCCTCCTCCATGGCGCCGTTCACCCTCGCGTCGTTTGCCAAATCTCCGCCGTTTTCATCCTTGTCGTCGGATTCCTTGTCGACGTCGACGTATTGTTCCGCAGCCTCGGGGGCGACCCGTGTGATCTGCCCCTCGGAGAACTGGCCCATATTCGTCATCGACGCGCTCTTTCCCGAGGTTTCGTGGACGCCGCCCTCTCCGTACACGTTGAAGTAAAACTGAGCGCCGTTCCCGGTCGCCGTTGCGTCGAGCTGCGACTCTGACGCAGTCTTAAAGTCTTGTTGCCTCTGGGCCAGTTCAGCGATCTCATCCTGCGTCTGCTCGTACTCGCTCCCCGTGGGCCCCGTCTCCAGCTTCGTGTCGAAACACACCCCCTTTCCGGCGGGCTCCATCTTCTCCTTTATTAACCCGGCTTTCACGCCGCTCTTGAGAACTCCTTTCGGCGCGGGAGATTCCGGTCGCGGAGCCGATTCGCTCGACTCGCCCTTCTCCTTGGCTCGCATCTGCATGAACTTGGACGGCGCCTTCTTCTTCGGCGGCTCGATGCCCTTCTTGGGAATGAACCCCTCGACGTTCATCGCCGCCTCCGCGGCGTCCATACCCTCCGGCACCGTCGGCGGCGCTGGTGCCGGCGCCGCGGTCGCCCGAGGCGGTCGCTTCTCGAGGACGTCCATCTTGATGTTTTGGTTGACGTTACCGAACGACTTATCCACGTTCTTAGTCGGCAGATTCACGGGCGGCTCCCTCCCGACGATCTTCTTGTGTCTCTCCTCCTTTGTCTGCGTCTTGTCCTTGCCCTTGTTCGCGTTGAGGAAACCAGCCTTCAAGCCCGACTCCGCCGCCGACGCCTCCTTCGCCTCCTCGCCACCCTCACCCGTCAGGTCCAACGCGAGCGTCGTGCCAAACTCTTCAGCCTCGATCCTGTGCGCGGCGCAACAAAACATGTTGAGCGACGCCTTCAGGTACACCTTCCGGTGTTTGGTGTCTATCCGATACTTCCCCTCCGGCTTGGTGGACTTCTTCCCAGATGCGGCCGGAACGGACTTGGCGGCTTTAACAAGCGCCGTCGCGCAGAGCGGCCAAGCGCACCGACCGGCCAGCGCTCGCTCCTCGCACACCTGCAGGAAATCCTCGCCACTCATCTCACCGACGATCGACCGCAGATGCGGCACGGACTCGGCCTCGTCCTCGAGCAAGGCTTCCACCACCTTCAGCTTGGCGCGCATCGCCTGAATGTGAGCCTGAGCCAACGCGAGCGGAGCCTGCGCGGGGTTGGGCACGGGAGCCGCTTCGGGGCCGGGCACGGAAGGCTTCTTCAACGCCTTCAGCTTCTCTGCACCGCCGGGTGACATCTCGCCCTCGGGATCCTTCGATGGGGCCGGGCGAGGGCGAGCCTTCGGTCGCTTCTGCGCGGGACTCCCGCCGCCGCCCGACGATCCGGCGGCGTCTCCTCCCAACGCCGTGGCGACGTCCCCCGACTCTCGCAGCGCCCACTGCAGGTTGGTCTTGGACACGAGGTCGTCCACCTCCTTGATGCTGCTGAAGAACTCCGCATCCTCCGCATCCCTTTGCTCGGCGACGGCTGCCGCGTCGGCGAAGGGATCGGACCCGCCGCTCTTCGCCGAAGCCTCGATCTCGATCTCGCCTCCCCCGTTCCCCGCATCGTCCCCGTCTTCGATGGCTTCGGGGACGATGGTCGAATACCTCGAGAACGAGGATCCGGACGCCATGACGTCTCGTGCGCGTGGCACGCGCGCCGGTATGTGAGGCTAGGGGAGTGGACCACGCTAGCTAGCTAGAGTTCTCTTCCGAGAATCCAGAACGAAACTGGCAAAGGGTGAAAATTTGATGTCAAACATTTTAGCGGTGCCGAGCACCCTAATCGTGTGCGTCCATGGCCTCCTCAACTCCCTGCCCCGGCGCCCAGACCACGTTCCACAAGCAGTCCTCGTCGTCCACCACGAACAAGCGAAGCACGTCCGTAGGCGTGATGACTGCGATGGGCGCGTCGTTCTCGTCGATGACGTAAACGTGGTGGATGGAGTGAGTCGCCATGAGAGATACCAGCCGCCCGAGCGTCGTCTCGGCCCTGGCGAAGATTAGCTCGACGAAGGTTCTACTCGCCGATAACCGCGTGGAAGGGTCCGATCCGTCGGACCCATCCGAGTCGTCACGAAAGGTGTCCACATCACACTCCCTTAAGCGCTCGCCCGCTTCCATCTCCCTGGCCTCGGCGAAGGGCGTTCCTCTCCGACCTATGGCGTCACCCTTTCGCCTCGAGATGAACTCAGCGACGGGCAGCGCGAGGAGCCGAAACGATCTCTCATCGAGCATGCGAAGGTCCGAGGCGGACAGGTTGGCGACGAGCTCACCGTCGCGGTCTACCACACCCACCGCGCTGACCTTGCGCTCTGACATCAGCTTGAAACACTCGAGCGCCGTCGAGTCCCACGGCGCGGTGACCACTCCGCGCGGACTTGTCAGAAGACCGAGTTCCGAGAGGGTCATGTCGCGCAGGTGATTGAGAGCCTCGGTGTGTCGGTGAAAAAATCTGACGACGTCGAGCTGGGACATGACGGCGGTGACTGTTAGCTCGGTTTTATCGCGATCGACATCGAACACGGCCAACCGGTGGCAAACGCCGAGGGCGTGCGTAAACGGTGTCGGCGTCGACGGAGAAGCCCCCTCAATAGACCCGTCATCTTCCGCGTCCTTGAATCGGACGTGTTTGTTCTTGCCGAGTGGGGGCCGCTGAAAGGCTGACGCGAAACCCGCATCACGCACGGGCGGAGAGCTAGCCACGACCTGCTCTTGGTGTTCCTTCTGCGCGTTCGTAAGCGGCGTCGGGTGTTCCCTTCGCTTGACGTGAAACTTACCGGGGTCAGAACCCACCGAACCCACCTTCACTCCCCCGTGCATTGTCCGTGCCGCGAGCCGGTGGAAGAACCCGTGCGATACGACGTCGAGGAGGGTGGCATCGTCGCCGTGACCGCCGAAGACCAACTTACCGTCGGGCGACGTTCGTACCCGGGCCAGCGGCGCGGCGAGAAAGTCCTCGGCGACTGAGTCAAGCTCAGACATGCGCTGCTCGCGGGTCAGGCGTTCGACGTAGCCCGCGCGGGTCAGTGACGGGTCGATGCTCGCGATGAACGCGTGCAGTATGTCCAGACAGCTCAGGAACCAGACGGTAGGGTCGCGGCAAACGTAGAAAGCCAAAAATGTGAAACCTTCGTCAACCTGAGAGGGGCGGGCGGTATTTCGGGGTCGTATCGCGGGTCCTCCCTCACCCGAAGAAGTGTCCTTGGCACTCGTCAAGCACCGGCGCGGCGAGTATCCCGTGTCGTGCAAGCTTGGACATGGCGCTGCCTATGGTATCTTCATCTCGGGAAAGGTGCACCACCGTCGACGGCGGCTTCGTCGTGAGGTAGCGTCGGAGGGACCAGGAGAAAAGGAGCCTTCTCGCCGGGTCGAGGTCGAAGTCTGTGACCGTCGTGATCGCCGCGGGCTTCGCGCGGTTCCTGGTGGGGGTCACGGGCATGGTCGTATCGTCCCCGTCCCTCTTGCCTCTGAGAATGTCACCGATAGCGAGCTCGTGCCCTCGCGTCGGCATGCGCGGTGGGTTGTGAGTTCCACGTGTCGTTGTCGTTGCCCCGACGTCTGTTTCGCTTGTTTCTTCCGAGGATGGCTACTTTTCGGCAAAAAGCAACGACGCGCCCTGTCACTCTCGGCTGCGGTCGTATCGCCGTGCCTCATGAGCGCAACAGCACGCCCGAGCGTTTCAAATCGCCCTTCCATCGTCGACGGTCTCGCGTATGTGTTGCCGGACGTGTTCATCGCGGAGATACTCCCCAAGCTCAACCTGATATCTACCCTCAACCTGGCGCAGGTGAGCAAGTGGTACAGGGATGCGGTGTCCGCAGCTTTGCCGCGGACTTTCGACTTCGAGGGGGTTGCGGGCGACCTCGCCGGCCACCTCGTCCGTCTCCTGGACGATCCCCGTGTGCGGTCCCTGGGGAAGGAGAGGGCGTTGGAGCTCATAGGGGTGCACAAGGACCGCCTCTGCGAGTACGCCTGCGTGCAAAGGAACTTCGAAGTTCTCAAGTGGGCTCGCGACGATCTCGGCCTTCCGTGGGCGCCGTATCCGCCTGGGCACGTGAGCGACGACGTCCTCGTGTTGCGCGTGCTACGTGAGACGTGGCCGCAGCTCACGAGGTATTGGCGGGTGGCCGCCGGGCCGGAGGAGTGGCGCGGGGTGACGATGGATGGCGGTCGAGTGGTGGAGCTCGAGTTGGGTGAGATGGGCCTAACCGGAGCGGTGCCGGCAGAGATCGGGCAGCTCACCTCGCTGGCGGAGTTGTGGCTCGACGGCAATCAGCTGACGAGCGTGCCGGCGGAGATCGGGCGGCTCACGTCGCTGACGATGTTGTACCTCCATAACAATCAGCTGACGAGCGTGCCGGCGGAGATCGGGCAGCTCGCGGCGCTGAAGGTGTTGTCCCTCAGCGGCAATCAGCTGACGAGTTTGCCAGCGGAGATCGGGCAGCTCACGTCGCTGAGGGTGTTGAGCCTCTACAACAACAAGCTGACGAGCGTGCCGGCGGAGATCGGGCAGCTCACGTCGCTGAGGGTGTTTTGGCTATACAACAACAAGCTGACGAGCGTGCCGGCGGAGATCGGGCAGCTCACCTCGTTGACGAGGTTGGACCTCTACGGCAATCAGCTGACGAGCTTGCCAACAGAGATCGGGCAGCTCACGTCGCTGGAGAGGTTGTACCTCGGGCACAATCAGCTGACAAGCGTGCCAACAGAGATCGGGCAGCTCACGTCGCTGAGGAAGCTGGGCCTCCAAGCCAATCAGCTGACGAGCGTGCCGGCGGGGATCTGGCGGTTCACCTCGCTGGAGAGTCTGGGCCTCGGCGGCAACAAGCTGAAGGGCGTGCCAACAGAGATCGGGCAGCTCACGTCGCTGAGGGAGTTGGACCTCCGCGAAAATCAGCTGACGAGCGTGTCCGCTGCGATACGCAAGCTAAGGGCGGCGGGCTGCCAAGTGCACCTGGATGACGCCGTGACGGTGGACGAGTAACTAGTCACAGCGTTGTATTAACTCACGACGAAACTCTCAGGCAGCTTGTCCCGGAGGTACTCCAACAGAGCCTTCGTCCCGCGCTCAATCACCGGTCGCCTTATCATCCGGAGCATGTTACCCTCCACCCCGAGCCATCGCAGTCTCGTCAGTAACCCAAGCTCCGGAGGTAACGTCCCAAGGTCATTATTCGTCAAGTCGAGCTCGTCCAACTCATCGAGCAACGAAACCGCCGGGGACAGCTCGCGGATGCGGTTGTCGTTAAATCGAAGCACGCGGAGCTTTCGCAGGTTGAACACCTCGTCCGGGATCGCGTCCAGCATCGCATTACCCCATCGAAGCTCCGTCAGCGTCTCTGAGAGAGGCGCTAGCAGGTTCGGTCCGCATGAAGGACGGAAGACAATCCCGGTGAGGTCCAGCTTTTGCAGCCGAGTCGCTCGAGAAAACGCACCGGGCAGCATTGTGGCGGAGAGACCCTTATTACCCGCAATATTTAGCTCGGTCAGCGCCAACGGACGTCCCTCGCGGCGTGGTAGCGGCCACCGCTCGAGCGCGTTGCCGTCCAGCAGCAACGTCTCGAGTCCGTCGCACCGCTCAACCTCACCCGCGTCCACGCCGTCCAACAAGCCGTTCTCGCCCAAGTCGACGGACGTCACTCCCCTCGCGACCACGCTCCAGAAATCATCCGGCAGCCTCTCCAGCCGTTGCCCCCGCAGCGACACACCCGACGAGCGTCCACCCTCCGATGCGACCCTCGCCGCGGTCGCCACCGCCCGCGACACATCCTCCGCGCGCGCCGTGGACTCGTCACCCCGGAAGGCAGCCCCGACACCGTTTTCCTCCGCGCCGAGCTTCGATCGCAGGTGACCGAGCAGGTCACCGACGGGGCCCGTGAGAATGTTCTGCCTGATTGAACGGAGCGGGTTCCCCTCGAGCGCGAGCCGGCGGAGACTGGCGCACCTCCCGAGCTCCGGTGCGACGCGAGTGATCTCGTTACCCGACGCGTCGATGGTTCGGAACGGCGCGCCAGACGCGAGCGAAGCCGGGAGTTCCTTCAGCCGGTTGGAGCTCACGTCCAGGGTGGCCAGCGCGGCGCACGTCCCGAGTGCCTCCGGCAGCATCGTCAGCTCGTTGCGCCCGATGAAGATCTCCGCCAGCTTGGAACAGCTCGAGATGGACGGTGGTACGCAGGTGATGCGGTTCTCCCTGCAGTCCAGCCGGGTTAAGGACACCATCGCGCCCACGTCCCTCGGCAAAGCAGTCAACGCGTTGCAGCTCACGTTCAGCTCTCGAAGTGACGCCAGGCGAGTCATGCCGTCGGGCAGGGTCCCGATGCGGTTGCTGGAGATATCGAGCGTGACCAGCGAGGTGCACATGTCGATGGCGCGCGGCAGCTCCGTCAGCGCGCACCCGGTCGCCCGCACCTCGGCGAGTCGAGCGCACGCGCCGACGGCTTCTGGGAGTTTGAACAGCTTCGGGTTGCGCGACACGTTGAGCACCGCGAGGGTCTCCACGGGGAGCGCATCGGGCAGCATGCGCAGCTTGTTATCGGATACATCCAGCGACCGCAACGGGAGCGACGCCAACGCCGTCGCCGGGAGGGACTCGAGTTGGTTGTGTCCCAGGTCCAATCGTTGCAGAGCGGTGAGATTCGCGACCTCGACCGGGAGTTGCGTGATGCTGTTGTGCGACGCGACGAGCGCGGTGAGCTCCTTCACCTCCCACCACGCGGGTCCGCCGCTGTCTGGGGCGTCAAAGCTGATGGTCTGCACGGGCGCACGAACATTCTCCGCAGCGTCCGGGTCCTCCTCGTCGAACACAGCGCGTGGGATCTCGGACAGGCCGCGATCGCTTAGATTCAGCACGCCCGTTGACTTGCTGCTCACCAGCAGCTTATCGACGCCCGCGACGAGTGAGCCGACCCCGCGGGCGCTGCTATCGGCGTTGCGCATGCGCTGCGAGCGCGAGTCGAACTTAGGGCGGGCGCTCATGCTGCTATGCTCGGCGCTCCCCTCGGTGTGTTGTTGTTGGTTTTCATCGTCACCAGACATGTCGATACTTGTTTTCAAATCATTTCGTCGGCAGAGCCCAGACCGGAGGGAGCACCGCAGGCCTGTGGAGGCGACATGGCCGGGCGGTGCGGGCCGCGTGGAACCGTCGCGTGGCTGCTCCTCGCTACGCTCGTCATCGAGGTGCTCAAGCTGGGCGGCGGGCGCGGGAGCGATAAGGCGGGACTGGAGCCGGGCGTTGGAGCGAGGCTTCAACAGCATCACCACTCGGTCGACGTGCACGAGGGGATCCACGTCGTGCCTACGCCCCATGAGCGACGGAATGGAGCGTCCGGTTCTGCCGCAGGGGATGATGCAAGTATCAGGACTGTGCCATCGGCCGCGACGCCCTCGCTGGACGACGACACCCCGATGAAGACAAGTTCGTCAGGGGCGATGAATGACTGCAACGTCGAACCTCACCTCGAGCTCGCGGGTGACGTCGTGGTGTGGGGTGCTGACCACAGAGTGGCCAACGCCGCGGCGTGCTGCGAGCGGTGCCGCGCGAGGGACGGGTGTAACGTATGGGTGTTCTGCGGCGACAATGACGGATGCGGCGACAAGGTTGGACAGTGCTGGCTCAAGCGGCAGACTCTGTACGAGGGTCTTCCACCTGGGGCGATGGCGCGGGGTGATGGTACACCGTGGACGTCGGGACATCTCCCGAGATACGCGGACCCAAAGGATGACCCGACGGGAGGCGTTGACATGGAGATGAGGAAGGTAGATGTGACGCTGGTTGAGTCGACGCCGCCGAGCCGAAAGCGTGAGTGCGGGTCACCAGCGGTTGACGGCTACTCGCACGTCGTGCCCGAGTGCTTGGTGAAATCGCGCACCAACGTCGAGTACGATCGGTCGGAAACCGCGAGGATGTCACAGGTGGCATGGTACGAGGAACACGCCAGCTACGACGGTTTGGCGGTGGCGTGGGGGATAGGGAACAGGAAACCAACGGCGGCTGCGTGCGCGTCGGCATGTCGAGCACATAAGCCGGGACCTCCTCACCACGGTCCGTTCGCTGATTTGCCATGCAACGCGTGGGTATGGTGCCCTGTGTCGGAGAAGAATGGGTGCTTCGAACCTGATGCACACACGCACGGACCAGGTGACTGTTGGCTCAAGTTCACGGAGACCCCGGAGAACATCGAGGTGAACCAACGGGGTGCAAACGACGCTCCGGGTACGGTCAAGGATGGTGTGCGGTACAAGCAGAGGCATTCAAACGCTCCCAAGTTGGCGCAATGGACGAGCGGGGTAATGTTGCCGCCGGGGTGGACTCCGTCGAACGGAACGTACGGTCCGAGGGCGACATGGTAGAGCGTATTGGAGAGGGTTTATGTGGTCAGCGATGGCGAAGGGTGGAGGACTTGGATGGTGAACTTATTAGCATCAATGGACACTATGATAGCTTGACGAAACACATCCAAGATTGATGCAGCTGAGTTTCAGTCTCCTTCGTCGTCGGAGAAATCAAGCGGCGGCAACATCGAGAGGTCCAGCGCGGGCACCAGTCCGACGCGGCCGACTTTCGCCTCCTCGCGCCTCGGCTCTTGCAAGTTTCCGCCGAAGTTCCCTGTGAGCGGGTCGCCCGCATCGGAACCCGCGCGAGAGGGAGGCGGCTTGGAAACATTCCCCGCGTCGCTCTCATCGACGTCAGCCTCGTGAACGGGAACGTCGACGACTCTTTTCCTGAACAACCCGACGTCGTCACGCCCCGCCGATCGTAACATCGCCGGCGGCTCCATCCGCGTCGGTGGCCTCGGCTGACGCGCACGTGGCGCGCACCTCCTCCACTCCGCCTCGAGCCTGGACGCCCGCTCAAAGTTCCCGAGCCTCTTGTGCGCCTGCGCCAACGCGCACAGGACGTACCCCGTCTCCCCGTGAGTGTCTCCTCGCGCCCTCCTGGAGATGGTCAGCGCCCTCTGCAGCCGCTCGATCGCGTCATGGAGCCGACCCAATCTCGCAAGGCTGGACGCGATACGACACAGGGCATCCGCCGTCGTCGGGTGCCAAGGTCCGCGGCGACGTTCGGCGAGTGACAGAGCTCGAGCCGCGTACGCCAGAGCCGCTTCGTCGTCGACGCCGTCGTATTTGTGATCATCGTATTTGTGATCATCGTCGTATCGCGCGTCGTTCGACTCCGCGTCGATGGCGATGCGGGCGGCGTGCAGCGCGCTCAGTACCCTGTACGTCAGACGGGCGTCGCCGTCCGTGACGTCCGTCTGGTTGGCTCCGTCCGCTCGCCCCGCGTGCTCGAGCGCGTGGAGAGAACGAAGAAGAATAGCCTCCTCGTCCCTCCTTCGACCGGGCTGAGCTCGCAACGCGCGCGACAGCTGATACAGCGCCGGAGCAGCCTCCACTGGGTCCGGGTCATCATCCGCGTCGCTTTCCTTGCGCAGAGACGCGGGCATGGACGCGGCGAGCACCGCCGCCGCCTTTGACCGGACGCCGCCGACGGCTACTCCAACCTCAACCGCGAGGAGCCTGCGCCACACGCTCTCAGCCTTGACAAACTTATGTTCGCGCATCGCCAGCTCAGCTTCTTCCTCCAACCGACGCGCGTAGTCCAGCGCACCGCCGATCGCCCTTTTACCCTCGTATTCGTCCAGGTAGTTGACCGCCGGCGCGACGTTCTCGTCGTCGTCGTCGTCGTCCGCGTCAACCTGAGTGTCGTCAACCCGGCGTCTGTACCTCCGCAGCGCCGCCTCGCGCCTGAGCTCACCGCGCCTGGCGAGCGTCCCCGGGTCGAGCACGGACGCCGCGGCGAGGACCGCCTCCCGGACACCCTCCTCCCCGGTTAAACGGTCGAGCTCCGCGCGTTTCTTGTCGGCGAACGCGACACGGTCCACGCCGTCGTCCGCGTCGTACGACAAAAGCGTGGGAACCGCCGGCAAGGGCGGCTCCGGCCTGAGGTCCACCAGCCCGTCCGGCCGTCTCGGCACGACGTATGACTTGACGCCGTGCGGGTCATCGTCATCGTCGTCGCCGTTCGTCGTGAACCGCGGGGGAGAACCCCTTTGGTCCGCAGCCTTGCGTTCGTCTGCTTTGGCCACGAGCGCGCCCGTCGCGCCCTTGACCTTGTTGAATATTTTCCACCGGCCCCTCGCGGCTTTCGCAGCCTCCTGCCTCTCCCGTTCCTCGCGTTCTTCCTCCTCCTTCCTCGCCCGTTCCCGTGTCTCTTTTTCCTCGTTTTCCTTAGCCTGGAGTTGTTGCCAGTGCACCCATCGCTCTTGCTCCCATTGACGCCTGCGCGCGAGCTGCCCCATCAGTATTTGCTGCTGGCTCAACATGGACTGGGCCATCACGAGTCGCTGCGTGTGCTCGGGGAGCGCGCTGAGGGTGCCCAGTGGGTCGGCCATCATCTGCGATATGCTGGGTTGGGTCGCTCTGTGCGGAAAACGCGGCTCAGCGGACGCATCGTGGGGCTGAATCGCGGGAGCATCGTCCACGGGCGCCGCTGTGAACGTGGGAAGCCTCCCTCCTCGGACGGCGCCGGGGTCCTCGGGCGGGGCGGGAGGACCCTCGCGGAACCGCAGGAGCCGCTCGTCGACGCCCCATCCGGGATGCGCGGCGTCGTCTGTATCGTCGTCTGTGTCGTCGCGATACATCCCTCCTCGACGAATGGGGTTGTATCGCGGAGGCGGGGCGGGGCGCCTCCACACTGATGGGTGAGTAACGTCCCCCGACCGTTTGGTCCAGTCAACTCGGTGTGCCGTCTTTCCATTTTCAGATCGTTGGAGGACTCCACACCTCGCGCGACACTCCACAGCCGCACATGCCGCTCATCGAGGAGATCGTCCACCACCCCGCGGCCACCGAGCCGTCGGGCGGTGACGATGCTGAGCCCCCACCGCTCACCGAGTCATCGTCCGGGCTCAACCTGAACGCCGCGGTTCAGGAGATCGAGGCGCACGAGGCTGAGCACGGGTGGCAGACTCTCGTGGAGGACCACGACGGGGACGCCATACCCGCGGTGGACGAGGACGGCAACGTGCTCTCCGTGTTCGGTGAGCAGTCCATGCACAACTACCCCGACATCCACTCCGAGTGGGGCGACGTCCGGCACGGCCCGCTCGCGGCGCGGCGACCGAAGAAGAAGGATGGGACGGAGGCGAACCCGTACGACGCCCACGCGGGAGGTTGGAACACCGAGTACCGCGCGCAGCTGGAGCACGCCATGGACATGGTGAAGGACTCGCGGCAGGTGATGAAGAACATCCGGGAGCTCAGGCGGAAACAGAAGGAGGAAGAGGAGGAAGGGGTCCAGAACACGTACGTCAAGGGCCAGACGGCGAAGGAGGCTTCCGAGCAATGGGAGCGCGAACGAGCGGAAAGAGCGGAGCGAATGAAGTCCAAGGCACTCGCCGTGATGGAAGCCGAGGCGGCTGCTGAGGCGAGGGCGTTGGAGGTCAAGGCTGGTGAGATCGCCGGGGTCAAACCACTGCCGGAGTGGGTCGTGAAGGGTGCCAAGAAGAGTGCCAAGGAGAAGGACGGCGATGGCTCGGAGTTTGACTTGGCTGCGGCGCACCGGGAGTGGATAGAGGCGCTCGGCGCGAGGGACAGCCCGACGCGAACCAGGACCCGGTCCGTGACGAACGACGCGGACGAGAGTGGCTCGGACCGGGGCGACGAGCACGTCACCGAACCCCCGGCGACGCCACCCAGCGGGAAGACAAAGGCGAAGGAGTCGAACGAGGTTGACAAAGAGGTGGAGGACGCGGAGGGAGCCTTCTTCCGCGAGCTGTCCAGCCTCAGCCCGTACAGGCGCGCGCAGGCGTCGAGGACCGAGGAGAGGGACTTCTGGAACGAGGACGTGTACGGCGGAGACGAGAACGACGACCTCGCCGCTTTCGAGCAGCAGATGTCGCAACTGTGCGCGTCTGAGATATCGTCCATCAAGCGCGTCTCCGTGGCCAACGCCGAGGAATGACTCGATGTGCTATGCCATCTACCGTGCGAGATATTAAATCATGATGTAGCCTAAAGTCTATGTCCGCCGTGTATCCCGTGTCCCTGCCGGCTCGCGACGAGTCCCCTCCGCCGCGATCATCTCTGAAACCCATATTTTCCCGAGAACCCGAGAAGCTCTCATGGCCGGGTGAGGGTGCTGTACGCCGCTCCCGGCGCGGCACCGGGCACCAGCTCCGGCTTCTTCGGCACCGTCTTGGCGACGTAAGGTTTCAGCGGGAACGACGCGAGGTCGAGCTCCGGCGTGATGAAGTTCGGCCTGCGCAGAGGATCGAGCTTGTACCCTTGCCTGGTGTGCCGCCCCGGCGCGATTGCCCCCTTGCCTTTGTAGTAGCCCTTCTTGGCGCGCTTGGTGGTCAGCCGCAGGTAACCAGCGCGCTTTGCCGCGCGCCCCAGCAGGGCGACGGAGAAGAACATATGTGTTCCTCGAACGTGAGCGCCCCCGACCGCCGCAGCTCGCGCTTCTCGCAGTGGCAACCCTAGGCGATTGATTTCCGAGCTCGCTGCTCGCGTCCAGCTCTCTTCACAAGCTTGACAACTTTCCGTGCGACCCTTCACATTGCGAGACGCCGACACGCGCGCCGAGGCCCTCGGGGTTCGCCGTTTCAGCGAGCTCCATGATTCGTGGACTGGCAAGGAGTGCATCGCATTGGTACCGCGTCGCCGGTGCGCCCTCCACGTCGTATTGGTCCTCCGCGGCGCGCGTCGTGCCCACCACCGTCTCGGACGGCACGAACCATTTCGCCGCGTCCCCTCGGGCAGGTGACCTTTACGCCGCCAGACGAGAGTTTTGGGGATCCCCGCGTTTACTGCTCGGCACCCCGTCGACGACGTCGTCGGATGCTGGGGACGCTCAGACGGGATCCCCACTCATTGAGCGGCCCACACCGTCGCTCAAGCCCGCCATCTTGGTATGTACAAGCAAGGTTGTCTCCACGGAACAACGCGAAGACTACGAGGCGTGGCTCACCGAGGGTAAGACCCTGATCGATGCGGTGCTCAAGGACAAGGACTGCCAGGCTGGTCTATCGGTACCGGCGGGGCGACGGCCGCTGCCGGAAGGGAGGTTCAGCTGGGTGCACTTCCCAGCCGCGGGGGGCGAGACGAAACCCATCGTTAAAGGGTTGAAAAAGTTGCACCGACCCGAGTCTTCGGACGACGCATCAAGGACTGAGTCGTTGGAGCACGTGCGTCACAGCGGAGCCCCGAACTGCGAGACTGTGGCTGTTGTGTTCCAGCGCCAGGATGACATGGAGCGGTGGACGCACTCCAACCGACGCGCCGAGTGGCTCAAGCGGGGTGAACGCTTCAACGGCGGCGACCCCGAGGGAGCTCTCAAGGCTCGAGCGAACGTCATCGACCTGGACGACGGGTCACTCGGGGGTTGGCTCCCGGCGACGGCGACGGGTGACTCGCAGCATGCGCCCGTGGTTCCGTCGTGGAAGGTGTACGTGGCTGTGGTGCTCGCGCAGTACCCCATATACGAGCTGAACATGTTACTGTTCATGCCAGGGCTGGAAGCGGCTGGGGACTCGACCGCTTGGTTCATGGGCTTGACGCAGCCGGCGAGGGGGGCGGTGGTCCAGTCTTGGTCGTCGGCGATGGCGGTTTTCATCACGCTGCCGTTGGCGCAGAAGCTGCTGCGATGGTACGGATTCATGGGCGCCAAGGGTATCGAGGGAGGAGGGACGGCTCTGGGTGCCGCGCTGACGGCGGGTACGGCTGCAGCTTCCGTCGGCGGATTCTGGTTGATGAAGCCGCACATCGACGCGATCGTCGTGGCGATATCGTCATGAAGGCGGCCTATAGCGTGACATTAGGAGACTCTTAGCTCATTAGAGAGGGGCGATATAATTTGTACCTTCGAAGGTACCTTCGAAGCATTTGGAAAACTCCGCCTGAAAGTTTTTGGCATTCATCGATGCGATGCTCGCCTGCAGCCCCACCGACGCCTCCAAACTTCACGGATCGATGTGAAACTTCGCCAGGACGTAGCTGAGACCATGAGGCGTCGCCCGATGTCCTCAGAGTGCAAAAAAGCAAAAGAAATCTCCCATGCCGGAATCGAACCAGCGACCTAAGGATTACTATTTCTCACTTCTTCGTGAGTTAGGTGATCGCAGATTGAACTCTGCTGGACAGACATAGTCTACAGTCCTCCGCTCTACCAACTGAGCTAACGGGAGATGTTTTGATTTGGCAGGTTATCAATTTTTGGGAATATCAACCTTGGGTCCTCTTGATGTCTGGGCGGCACCTTCTGCCAGATTTTCAGAAACAAAAACCACCGAATTCTGGCTTTCCCAAGCCTCACAACCTTCACCTTCACCTTCACACGACGCGACCACCAAGCGCTCATCAGCGATCCGACGCCGCTGTGTCGCTTCGCTCCGACCCTCGCGGCGCCGGATCGCTGCTTCGCGAGACGTAGGTACGCGCAGACATCCTGAGTTGATACCGGTTCAGCTGTTTTTTGGAAAATATTGCTCCCAAGTTGTGCCCACCCTTTTTCCATCAATCGACGTGGCCTTGTTATCCGAGAGGTGCCCATCGTCGATCGATCGGCACACTGCTGACCACCGACGGGCAACCAACACGCGTCTCGGAATTGATGATGTCCTCCATCGTCAACCGGTGCACTGCCATCGCCGTCAACGCACGCGCGTTCACCAACCGGTGCACCTCCACCGCCACCTCGTCCTCCTCGTCCTCCGCACCCGTCAAGCCCGGGCTGAAACCGTCCCGTCGCGTGTTCTCCTTCATGGCCGGTGGCGCTTTCGCCGCGGGAGGTCGCTCCGACGCGGTCGCGCGTCAGGCTGCGGGCGCCAACCCCGAGATCGCCAAGGTGCTCCTCGACCCAAAGTACCCCGACGTCTTCCCCTTCGGCGAGCAGGAGATGCAGAGGTACGACGAGTCCTCCGACCTCATCTTCTACTCGCAGCCCAGGTTCGTGAAACACATCGACGACGACGCCATCGGAGCGCTGACCAAGTACTACGCCGAGGTGTTCCCCGAGAGTGGTAAGGAGGACACCGCGCTCCTGGACGTGTGCAGTTCGTGGATCAGCCACTACCCCGACGGGTACAAGGCTGGGCGCATCAGCGGCCTCGGAATGAACGAAGATGAGCTCAAGAAGAATCCCATCTTGAACGATTACGTCGTCAGGGACTTGAACGAGGATCCCACCTTGCCGTTCGAGGACAACACCTTCGACGTGGTGACCAACGCCGTGAGTGTGGACTACCTCACCAGGCCGCTGGAGATGATGAAGGAGGTGAACAGGGTTTTGAAGCCCGGGGGACTCGCGGTGATGAGCTTCAGCAACCGGTGCTTCCCCACAAAGGCGGTTTCCATCTGGACGTCGACGGGCGACCTGGACCACATCTGGATCGTCGGCGCCTATTATCACTTCGCGGGGGGGTTCGAGCCGCCGGCGGCGCAGGATATCTCGCCCAAGCCGGGTAAGTCTGATCCCATGTACGTCGTGTACGCCAGGAAGCAGGCGTGAATTCGTAGGCGCGCGTCTGTTGTGAACCAAAAAACCAAAATATTTTGCCAAAACTTTTATACGCGTAAGAGTGCTATCGTTTGAACACACGCGCTCCCATCACCGGCAGACTGAGCCGCACGAGCACGTCTCGGTCTCGACGTCTTTCGGGTGAACTCGCACACGTTCACGCCTTCGAATCGAACCCAGACCGCCCAGTGACGCGCGAGGATGACACGGTCATCACTCGTCGGATCCTTCAGCCGTGCGCTTCGCGGGGCGTTCTCTCGCGCGGCTTCGTCGTCGACATCCGCGTCATCCGCGGCGGCGCCTCCCCCCGCGTCGAGTCATCACTTCCATCCCGAGCACTTCGCTGAGATCCCGCACGTACCCCTCGCGCTCGGCCTGGCGGGTGCGATACCCTTCGTCGCGCTCGCCGCCCCGGTGAGCGCCTCGATCGGTCTGGACGCAGTCTTCCCCGAGCAGTACAGGGCCGCCGCTCAGGCTGGATACGGCGCGTCGATCCTTGCCTTTCTCGGCGGGACCCAGTGGGGCTTCGCCGCGTCCGGGTACGGCGGGAAGGTGGCCGCCGACTTGAGCCTGGCAACCCTCGCGGGCCCCGCTCGGTACGTCTACGCGGTGGCGCCATCACTCTACGCGTGGGCAACACTGGCCCTCCCCGTCCCAGCGCAGCTCATCACGCTGGCGGGTGGGTTGGGTGCGGTGCTCGCCGGGGACGCGCACCTCGCGTCCAAGGGAATGATGCCGAGATGGCTCATGCCCCTACGGTTCGCGCTGACCGGTATCGCCACGGTGTCTCTTCTGTCGTCGGTGCCCGCCGCGTACGCGCGTCAAAAGGCTGACGACTGGGAAGCGATATCGGTATCAAAGCTCAAGAGCCGCGCGCCAAAGACGGACGAGGCGCTCAAGAGGTACACCAAGGACCTCGCCGAGACGACCGGGTCCTTACGTGACGCCAGGCAGGCGGCGGAGTCGGCGGGTCGGAGGGTCGCCGAGTTGACAGCGGAGGCGGAGCGCCGGGACGCCGAGCTGGCGATGACGCGGGGCGCCAAGGAAGCGGAAGCGGAAGTGGCGAGGGCGAGGGTGGAGGCCGTTTCTTCCGAGGCTAACGCCGCGAGGGCGGAGCTCCAGACGGCGACGATGAAGCTGGTCAACGCGGAGGCTGAGGCTGTGGGTCTGAAGAAGAGGCTCCTGGAGGCGGAGGCGACGCTGCG
>Ga0209631_10003496_pt1 | contig 18005 bp, 30 predicted proteins | sample COG_08_FD_184752 | JGI IMG/M metagenome (GOLD analysis project Ga0209631, IMG submission 184752) | Pelagic Microbial community sample from North Sea - COGITO 998_met_08 (SPAdes) (version 2) | ecosystem: Environmental > Aquatic > Marine > Neritic zone/Coastal water | place: Helgoland, sampling...
ATACGGCAAATGATCCACCAAGTATTCTTGTTCCATGTTCAGTATCTAGTAAACCTTTTTTAACATTTTTTTGACTTTTAGACAACCTTTGCATTTCGGTTCGGACTTTTCTAATAGCAACTTTATTACCCTGCAAGGCTCTAGTCAAGACTCCAGTTTCTAAAGACAGACCTTTAAAGGATTTTATTCCATTCTTTTTTAACTCTGAATATAATTTTCTATTATTTTCCCTGAGAGCTTCTGTGTTCTTTTTTTGCTTTTGCCCTTCACCCCTTAAGTTAGCCTGAGCTTTAATAAGCTCTTTAGTGGATTTGTCTAAGTCATTAATAGCTTTAATAACTTTATCATCACCAGTAGCACTAAATTTAATTTCTATTGTGTTATTATCTGCCATCTTTCATTACCTTTGCTTTTTGTCTCTCTATTAAATTATTTAATAAAAAACTCTTTTCAACCCACTTTTTAGGCTGTTCTCCATAAGAGCCATTATATGCAGGCACATTAAAATTTCTTACATACATAAATCTTGATATATCTTGTTGTGCTTTTTGATCCATAATTACATTACTACAAGCAAAAAAGGGTAGCTGTGCCATTACCGAACTTGCGATATTGAAACTACTACCCTTTTTATTCTCTTCTTTTGTTTCTGCTATTATTAAGTCAATAACTCCCCATACATCATCTTTTGATGTAAAGGTTCTTGTTTCATATTTTCCCTCGATTAAGACAGGAATTTGAGCCTTATAGGGGTATGTGTGATACATACATCCCTCACATTGTTTCTCAATTAGGAAGTTACTTTCTAATGTAAGGGATTCTACTCCCCCAAGCGTTGAAACTCTTGAACTGCTAAAGACAACTCATTCTTTTCATCATCACTAAGTGCTTTGATAAAATCATCATCAGCACCTTTAACACCTTTGCGAATCCAAGCTGTTCTTGCTTTTGCTAAGTTAGTAATAGCTACAATTTCATTACCTTCATATCTCATTTGAGGTAAATCATTACAGAAATCAATATCGTCTACTGACATCTCTTTAAGTTCTGCTTCTACTCCAGATTTAAGTTTCATTATGAACTCACATCAAAAGTAATTAAAGCATCAGTTCCATCATCAACAGATTTCATTGCAACATTAAGCATCATTATATCACCTTCATTTAATGAAACATCTGTTAAAACTGCATTATCAATTAATACTCCATAAGCATTATTGTTAGTAATTACTAAAGAATTACCAGCTAATGCTGATGTTTGAGTATCAAAAGTGTTAATTAATCCTTTTGTATTTGCATCGTATTTTACAGTAGATTCAGCAGTCACTGCAATTTCAGCACCTCTTGATACTACTTGATAGCCAGTAGAACTAAATCCAGTAAATACTGCTGGGTTCTCTATTGTAGTAGAAAAAGATTGCATAATAGAGTCTGTACCAAACACTTTAATTCCACTTGCAGAGCTTAAAAATACATCTGTTGTATTTGCATAAGGGGTAATAGTCGGTTCAGCCGTAGATGCTAAATCTGGAACTTTACCAGTTTGTAGAGTGGCAGAAAACTTATACCTTCCACCTTCTGTGGTTGCATCAGCAGATAAAGTAAAACTAGTTACGACACACCCAAAAAACTCCATACCTTGTTGATTTGTAACATCTGATGGTTGCATTACAAGAGTTAATGAAGAAGCTACATTAGTTAGACTTGCTCCATATATTTGACTAGCTGGTGTAAATCCAGTAGCTACTGATATGTCTGTACTAACATCATTACATATATTTTGTAATAATAATTTATGACCAGCATCTAAGTGCATTGTACCTGAAAGAGAAATTTCAGCTACTCTCATTTTATTATCTTGAAAGAAATCTTCGTCTTTAAATGTCCTGCCTACTCCACTCCTAATATCAACAACTTGATTAGGGTTTAATGAGGGCATACCTATTGAATCAACATCTAATTGAAGCATTGTTGTTCCAATTCCAGTATCTCCTGCACTTGAAGCATCGGATACTAATGCTACCTTCCATTCTTTTGGTGAGAATGCTTGTTCTGCTATTGCCATTACTTATCTCCTTTTTTGGATTTAGAGACATTTACTAAATGCTCTATATTATTTAAATTGCTTACTTCTATTGATTTTCCATTATGTAGATTTTCCCAATCTTCAAATGAACAACCACATTCTTTCCAACAATTCGGCAAGATTGTATTTTTATCTTTTAGTTTAATCTTCATATCTCTCCTTTATTACTTTAAGATATATTTCCCATATAAGAGCATTTAAATTCCCATCTAATAACATTAAGTCCCTCTATAGCAGATTCGGCTTCTTGTTTTTCATTAATTCTAGCCGTATCGAATCTCCCATTATGAAAGGTGTTATTTTGATTGTTAAAAAATAATGCTTCTATATGCGATACTTGTCTTAGAATATGTTCCCAAGTATCTTTTTTAACCATTTTCTCTTTAAATGTATACGAAACATCAAGGATATATTCTCTTGTTTCTGCTGTAGCATTGTATTCAATTAAATCTGATCCTACTGGGTTAAGCCTAATAGATTGACTACCCATATCTTTAAAATCTCCTGTGTAGACTGGAATACTTCCTGCAAACTCTGCATTTAAGAAAGTACGAATTGTGTCTAAAATCTTTGTTTCCCAAATATTGACAAATGTTATAGGCATTATCTACGAGACATCCTTATAGAATATGGCATCCCTGCATCTAATGCAGATTCATTCTTACCAAAAAACTCTATTTCCCATTTATCATTAATGGTTGCTGTATCTGCTGTATCTCCTGCAAAACGAATATCAACTCCACTAGCTAATGTTTGATACTGCCCATTAACAGTATCTACATAGTCTGCATCTTCGCTATTATTCATTCTTTCAGCACCAAGGTTATCTCCATCTTTTAACCATACAGAGTATTTAGCAGTTCCTAAAGCTCCTGCTGTTGTAATCTTAACTCCAATACGATCATAAATATCATGGTATTCTCCTCTTGTGTCTACAATACGGATACTTCCACTTACAGATACTTCTCTGATTACTCCTTTAGCTGAATCACCAGTTACTTGCCAAGATAGTTTCGTACTTCCTTCATTCAACGATAGTATGTTCTTTTCTGATTCTTCAAATAAAGCATCTGCTATTTCAGATGTGGGTTGAGATGCACGAATTAAAAAACTACAAGCTAATAAAGCTGTAGTCCTAACTATAATGTAGTCGTAATTACCATCTTGGTCTTTGAATTGTTCTCTAGGCAGTTTGCCATCTAATCTTGAATCTAAATACTTTCCAGCATTAGAGATATAACGAGTTCTTGTAGAATCCCAATCATCTCCAGATTCCATTAACATATCATTAGGGTTGGTAGCACTATTATTGTAATAAACTACATCATTGGTATCATCGTAGAACCATTCACCATTAGCATCGACATCAGTATATGCAGATTGAGCATTGCCTAGATTCTCACCATTGGCGAATAACTGAGTAACTAAACCTACATTGTGTGCTTTGTATCTATTACTAGAGTCTACTACCCATCCATATATAGGAGTCTTTGTATCAAACTCATCTATAGAAGGGTATATATCTTTTAAATCTCTGTTTGTGCAGTACGCCATAACTCTCCTAATTTATAACTTAAACCTTTTTTATACAATAGTTATTATTGTCTAATCCAATATTTCTATGTGAACTAAGTCCATAAATGTTTGGTCTTTAGTTTCTCCATCACTATCCCAATCTCCACCCCATCGAATCTTTAAATTTAGTTGTTTAGCAATCCCTCTAACCATGCCACCCATGTAATAGAATCTATTACTTTCTTTCCAGTTAATTGGGTAAGGAGCTAAATCTACTGCTTTACCTAGCTGATGATTACTCTTTTTATTGATACCATCAAGCTTACTCTTTCCATCTTTAAAATATTTGTTTTGAGTTTCGGCTGACCTAACTCCTTCAATAATCGTAACATCCATGACTTTGATTAATTCATTTAGTACATTGACTAACCTTGAATCTACACCTTTCAATCTTGCACGACTTCTTTTCCCAAACTTATACATTACTTCTTCTTCTTGCCCTTAATTACTTTTCTCTTCTTCTTTGATTTTGGCTTACCAAAGCCATATCCTTTTCCTTTTGGCATTATGCTCTCCTTACTTTCTTTGCTGTTTTTTTAGTGTATTTTGCTCTCTGCTTACCTTTAGCAGTAGCCTTTCTTTTCTTCTTATTCGTATACGCTTTTTGACTAGGGGTAAGTTTTTTTCTCACCTTCTCTGGTAAATATCTACCTCGTTTCCTTCTTGGTTTCTTAGCATCTCCTTTGGTTACATAACCCCATTTCTGCTTAGTCCACTTAGATAAAGAGTTCTTTGTAGACTTCCTGCCTTTATAACCTCCTCCAGCTTTTTTGTACCTTGCTGTGGCTATTTGGGCTTTACGAGCAGACCATTGACCTCTTCTACCACCTTTACTGCCAGATTTAACAGAAGAGACAATTCTTTTCCATAACGCTGGTTTTGTTTTTGTAGCAGTTTTAGCCATTACCACTTAACCTTATTTGCCCAATAACTTCCTGAGAGTTTGCCTCTAGCTATATTCTTACGATGCCTTGCCTTAAAACTCTTCCTCTTTGCTTTCATTCTAGCAGACTCACCCTTCTTAGGTTTACCTGCTGTCTTTGCTCCCTGCTGTCCAAATCTAATTAGCTTGGTTTTACCCCCAGATCGTGCAAGTACAACATGAGACTTCTTTGGATGGCTAGGGGTACGCTTCGGTTTATTGTACCCCTTTAGTCCAAACCTTGATAATCTTGGGTCTTTTTTCTTAGGCACTATTTGCCTTTGAAGTATCCACCCATTACATCAGTAACAACATCCATTACTTTTTCAAATAATATTTGCTCTTTATCTTCTGATACAAAAGGAATATTTATTTTTTCATTTAGTTTAGTTGCTAACATAGATGCAAAATCATCTGATTCAATATGATTCATTGCATCCTCTTTCATCTTCTCTGCTTGTGCTTCTGCAAGATCAAGCATCATTTTCTTAAAGTCCATTACGACTCCTTTGTCTTTTTGATTTTATAATATAAGTAAATAATATTCATTACAGCAATTACAATACCTAATATGTATGGCAGTAAATCCATAAATACAATAGCCATGCTACCGAAACTCCCTGTTGATACTTTTAAACTATCCACGACCACTCCCATTTATTCTACCAGATAGGTAGCTAATTTTATCACTCATGTCATTTACTTCTTTTAATAAATCTTCATTACGCCTATCCCTTGTATCGTCTGATTTATTCCATCTATCAACAAGTTTTATTAGGATGCTTTCCATATTTTGCAAAGTCTCTGACTGACCTTTGTTTTCTATCTTTAGGCTTTCTAGCGTTTCCTGCTGTTTTGTTGATTTCTGTGATAGCGATATTACTAGATAGACAAACATAACTCCCACAATGCCTATCATTCCTGCTTCTGCATAGACTGCCATAAAGTCCATTATTTCTTCCTCCTCTTACCCCAGCTTAAAGGATTAATATTCTTTTCGTACCAAGCTACTTTTTCTGCAAGCTCTTCTCTCTCAGTCCTTTCTTCCACGATGTGTTTATCAAGTAAATCCCCAATGCGTTCATCTGCATTAGCAAAGTTTGTTTCAAGTGTTCCCAGTCTAGTCTCAATCCTATAGTAACCATAGACGAGAGTGCCAACAAGAACAAGAATTTGCCCAAACCACTTAAGGTTAATACTGACAACAGCATTGTCATCCACAATCCCACCTCGATAACTCCTAGCTGTTTTGACATCTTCACTCATGTTCCTTAACAGATTCCCATTGATTATGTGTAAAACACCAATTATCTGAATTAATTCTCACCCTATCTGCATAGAAATGAGATGTAGAATCTTGATCCACAACTTCTAAAAATGTATACATAGAATCTTCTGGACTCAATTCAAAACTACCAACTGACCAACCACTTGTGCAACTACTCAGCATAAGAATAGATGACAGTAACATTATAACTCGTACTAACAACTTCAAAGTCTCCATTTTTTAATTTTTTAATTACTTTATTCATATTACCATCCATAGTGCCATAGCAGTTTCTACAATAAGATCAGATGCCGTATTGTACGCCCATCTCTTCTTAGTTCCATAGGTTTCATGTGTTCCTTCGATATAAACTTCAAATATCTCCCATAAAACACCAATGATAAATACTCCCATTACACACCAAAAAGCACTCCAATCCATCCATTGAAATATCTTGCAGAAAAAAGCTCCTGCTCCAATATGATAGGCAGTCCAACCATCTAGCTGTCCTGTTTTTAATTGCCACGATACTAATTTAGTCAAAGGATTTTTCATCTATCTGTCACCTTATTGTTTAATAGTTTATGGTTTACAATGTCAATACGCCCATGACCATCTGAATGTCTTTTAGCACATTCATCTATATAAGCATCTTCAATAGTTTTGAACGAATCACTTTTCTTTACTATAACTCCATCTACACAGAGGAAATAATCTTTAGAGTTAGGATAAGTAATAGATGTTATCGTTCCATCTGCTTTCTTAATAGATTTGATCATGTTAGGTTTAGTATTCTTATGAATAACTACATCGTGATCATAGGCACATTGACGAACAATCATTACTCTACTTCAGCCTCTACGACTTCATCGTTAAGTGATTGCCTAAGCATATTGATAAACGCTTCTTTACCTACAGATAATTGATCAGCTATAAACTGATTGCTATTCTGCTTGTTTTGAATGTCGTTAATATGATTCACCATCATCTTTTGCTCATCAGTCATATCCTCAATGATATACTCTTTATCATCTAAGTTCAAGACTGGCTTCTTTTCTTTTTTTGCCATTATTGACTCCTTGTTTGTTATTTAGATTCTAATTCTTTTACTTTCGCTTCAAGAGTTTCTATTCTATTTAGAGCTTCTTGCAAAGCAACTATACCTTTCATCTGGAGTATTGAATACTTTACAGACTTTGTTGTTGTTCCTAAATCTTTACCATCTACATCTCTATCAATAGCTTCTGAAATAAGACTAGGCGATACTTTTTCTAACTCTTGTGCAACAACTCCCAGTTTAAAGCCATCTTCAACCATATCTTTAAACTTAAACTTCCTAAACCTTACTGCCTTAATATCATCCCATTGAGAATTAGCATCTTCAATGTCCTGTTTTAGTTTTTCATCAGATATTGCACCATAAGAATTGTTTGTATTTAATAAATTTCCACCATCTGTAATAACACATTTTGGAGTCCCAGCATTTGTAAAGTTTGCTAAATTATAAGTGTTATTTGTAGTAGTCCTATCACCTTGAATAGTTAGAATACTCGAACTATAATCGCTACTATTTTCAGTTCTTATAAAAGCAACAGGTGCATTTACACCACTTGCTTGAACTACCTCTATTTCACCAGAAAGCATTGTAGCGCTTTTATCTTGAGCCATATAAACAGCAGTTACATCTGCATTACCAAGAGTTACTGAATTATCTGCTACACCAGTTGCAGAAGCACCTATAACAGTTTGATTAGATGCACTATTCGCACTACCTCTTGCCTCTTTACCAATCATGGTATTATTAGAGCCTGTAGTAATATCGTTTGTGCCTTGATTTCCAGCTCTACTTCCCACAAAAGTATTAGCTATCCCAGTTGAGACATCCATTCCAGCTTCAAAACCTATTGCAGTTGTTTCTCCATTTCCAGCAGAAGTATTTAGAGTAGTTAAAGCCTTGTATCCAATCGCTGTATTTCTTGAACCATCATTTTCAGTTTTCAAACTTTCAAAACCTACTGCCGTATTACCAACACCTGAAGTCAAGTATCTTAGTGCCTCATATCCAATAGCTACTAAACCTACTTGAGCATTAGTTCCTATGTCATTTAATGTATAATTACCTACTGCAACATTTTTTGATGTGCTATCATTGTTAGCGTCTGCCATAGAACCAATACCAATAATTGTATTTCCAGCTTCAGCACCATTCATTAGCTTACCAGCTGAGTGACCTATGCCTATATTTTCACCACCAGATGTAAGGTCAAATAAAGTTTGAAAGCCAACTGCTACATTATTACTTCCAGTCACATCTACTAAACATTGACCACCTACTGCTGTATTACTACCACCAGCATTTCCAAGTCCCATAGTAAATGCACCAATAGCTGTGTTAGAACCACCATCATCTGTTGCTTTTAATGCACCAGAGCCAAGTGCTGTATTTTGAATACCTGTGGTGATAGCCAAACCAGCTTGATAACCAACTGCAGTATTTGCAACCTCACCAGACGTTCCTGTTTGAGCTTTTAATGCTTGATGTCCAATAGCGGTACTCTGATTTCCGTTAGTATTTACATTAAGAGATTCATATCCAACTGCTACGTTACCAGCACCTGAAGTCAAGGCATTTAATGCACCATACCCAACTGCTACAGTACCTATGGCATCTGCCGTTGCATTTCCTCTCATAGTTGCCGTACCTATTGCAGTTACTCTTTGTGCGTTTGTTGAGCCATCTAAAGAATTAATACCAATCGCAACATTATAATCTCCAGTTGTTACTGCGTGACCAGCATTTTCTCCAAAAAGACTATTATAATTTCCACCACTATCTAAGTCATCACCAGCCAATTTTCCAAAGACTGTATTAGATGTACCACTATCATTATTACTTAGTGAGATTCGGGAGTTTTCATCAATTATCATCCTAGTACCACCATCACCAGTCCTAAGTGTTATTTTAGCACCACTATCATTACCAGTTTGTATATCAACTATTCCACCATTAGAGTGTTCATTGCCATATACGGCAATATATGCACCTCGTGTTCTACTTAAACCGCCCCCACTTGAATCAATAGTTATAGAAGCATTATCACTTCCATCACTTGTAGAGGTTTTTAATAAATTACTAGTTCCTGAATAAACAATATCACCAGCAAATGTAGAATTACCTGAATTATCAATCAGTAAGGCATCAATAAAGCTAGTATTAATAACACCAGTACCTGAACCCACAACTTGAAATTTATGAGTTCCATCTTTCTGTGTGTACATCGAAGCTTGGTCTTCAGATACATAAGCAGTATTACCTGAACTATTTAAGTACGAGTTTTGACCGATTCGTAATGCTCCACTTGCTCCAGTTGCAGTATGAGAAGATATAAGGCTATTCCCACCTAAAGTGAGTTGTGTTACTGCTGAATGTGTGGTAATTGGACTTGCTCCTATACCTACGTTACCTGAAGTATCTAGAACGAATCTATCGTTTGTACCTAAAACAGATGATAGACCCGAAATCTTAAACTTATCACTATCTGAATTGTCTACACCAACTGACCATGCACCTATATTATCAATATTAAATCGAATGAATGGGTCGCCAGCACTTGTACCAGCAACATTTGCTACAAAGATAGCATCGTGACCTGAAGTATTAGAAGAACTAACTGCTGATATTATAGTGTCACCACTTTTAGAAACAGTTACATCACCACCAAATGTACCACCGCCAAGAATTTGCAAATTACCAGTTCCGTCAGTTAGTCTTAATACTTCTGTTGTATTAGACTTCATTAAAAAGTCATTATCGGATGCTTGAGATATTAATTGCCATTTATCGGAAGTATTGTCACCTTGGTCTGCGTAAAGTTGCAAGACTGCGTTATTTGCCTCTCCTCCAGTAATTCTAACGACACCAGCTGATGAGTCACCGCCATAGACTTCTAAATTTTCTGATGGAGAATCAGTTCCTATGCCTACGCCAGTATTTGTAATTCTTGCTCTTTCTGCATTTTGAACTATAAAAACAATAGGATTGTTTGGCGTAGAACCAAGAATAACTTCTTCGTTGCCATTAGTACCAATAAAACCTTCTGTTGTAGAGCCATGATTGAAGTTAATATAATTCCAACCCCCGTCAGGATTGTTAATCCTTAAATGCTCATCGTTTGTTGAATAAATTTCCATAGGTGCTGATGGAGTAGTAATACCTATACCTACTCGTGAATTAGTAGTATCAACAATAAAAACATCTCCACCATCGTCATTCTTGCGTACTAATAAGGCTTCTGTATTGGTTACATCAATAGTTGATGTGCCTTGTATAACTTCATCTACACTAAGAGATATTCCACCCTGTACTTCTAAGTCTCCTGTGATTGTAACATCGCCATCCATTTCCCCACCATTACCGAGGTTTTTTATGGCACTTTGTCCCATTGATCCAAACATCTTAAATCTCCACTATTCTAACAGAACCAGTAGTAGTAGATGTGCTGTTATAATTAAAATATATTGTCATCCCCAGTCCTCTAGGAACTGTAAGAAAAAAGTTTGTGTTTGCTGGTATTAGAAGATCATTACTTGCATTTACATTTGTTTCTGATGTTGTAAAGTTGTAGTAAAGTTCTACGGCACTATATACCCCAAGTGTTCCTGTAGAACCAAGCAATGATTTATGCGTTGTGTTTGCAACATCTGCTGAACTTCCTGCTGTTCCTGCTGTTGCTACTGTCCATTGACCACCACTAGTAGTGTTAAGTGCTTCTTGGACTGAATATGTATGTAGGTCTGCCATTTTTTCTTCCTCTCTAAGCTAATGACTAAAGCGTGAACGAGATCGTCTTAGTCTTTATTTCTTTTTCTTTTTCACTTTTTTAACAAGTTTTTTTGCAACTGACTTTACAGTCTTTTTCTTAAATGGAGAATAGTCGTTCTCACTCATTATACGAATATAGCCTTTAGCTTTTAACTCGTCTAATTTTTCAGGATGCCGTTTAAGTAGCTCATCCTCAAGTCTTTCTATTCTTCCATTTTTAAACCAATATTGCATAAAATCTCCAATCTAATGGGGGCAGGAATAAACCTACCCCCAATTAAAACTAGGTTACTAGTCTACGTTAGTAAACTTAACACCTTTCTTATTATCAGAATCATCAATCAATTTAACTCCATATAATAAATCAGATACAACTTTTGTACCTAAAGCATCAACAGAATACTCTGACTGAACCCTTACTTCTTGCTGTGAAGCAAAAACACAAGCTGATTTATGAAAGATTGCACCCGAAATTACAGAACTTGTACCAGCAGTTGAAACTGTATTGCTCATATATACGTCGATTCCATATAATGATCCAACCATTCCCGATCTTAGTCCACGATTTCCTTCACCGACAGCATCATTACGAATGAAATACTGTGCTATACCAGCAGATGGGTTAAGTATATCTGCAAATAAAGTTGGATTAACAACCATAGCACATTCACCATCCATGTAAGGAATGTCTGCTTCACCTAATGTAGCAAGAGCAGATTCAAATACAGATGCAGTTAATGTATCATCAGCAGATAATGCCTGAGAGGCATTTAGTCCATCTAACTCACCCCAAATATCAGTATCTACCTGACGAGCAAGAGCTTCACCCATCATTCTTGAATACTTAGCTACTAGATCAGCCTCAGACTGAATCAAAGCTACATCTTCAAATAACTTTGCAACATACTTGTGCTTGTTAATTGATAGCTGAGTTGTAGTGGTTGCAGTTGCATCATAGGATACATCTGATCCTGCTGATTTATCTGAAGCACTAATTAAACTCATTTCTGGAATGTTGATTGCATCTCCATAGCCTTTTGATCCAACTAATGCTGAATAGTCATCTATAAGACCTCTAAATACACTTTTACGCTCAAAGTATTTATAGATACCATCTGCCCAAATTTCTGGGATAAAATGCTGATCTGTTGTAGTAGTTACTGGACTACCTTGATAATGTTTTGCCATTTAATTTACCTTTTAATGTATGAATCTAGTATTGCTTGCCAATTACTTCTTCGTTGCTCATCTGGCATAGCTACCCAATCAGAAGGCGTACCTGAAGGCACAGTCCCTTTTCTATCTGGTGGGTTTTGTTTTTCTACCTCAGAAAATTCTTCAACGATGTTTAGAAGTATATCAGTATCAACACTAGCAAATTTTTCTCTTTTAGATTCAGGAAGTCTAGCTAAAGCTGTTTCACGAAGTCTACTGTCCATATCTTCCCATTTTTCTTTATAACCTTTATAGGAATCTACTTCTTTTACTAGCTCAGAGTTTAACTCTTGCCATTTTTCTTCTTCTTGTAGCTTTGCTCTTCTTTGATCTTCCTCTTTTGTTGCAAAGGCTTTCATCTGATCTCGTAATTCATTACGTTCAGTTATTACTTCATTAAGCCTCGTTAGTGGTACATTGTGTGCGTCTTGTGTGACGGATTCCTGTTTTACATCTGGCTCGATGTTTTGTTCTTCGGACATTTTTACCTCTTAAGTGAGTTGGTTAATTGCAAGAATAAACCTTGCATTAAATAGATAGTATAATGTAAGTTATAAAAGTAATCTAATGCAAGAAAAAAATTACGAATTTAAAAGAAAATGGTTTGACTATCTAGGATACGAACCACACAATGGGCAATTAGCACTTCATTACCCTCAGAAACAGGATGCTAGATTTCAAGTAGTAGTCTGTGGAAGAAGATTTGGGAAAACTTGGGCAAGTGCTATGGAAGCAACCTTTGTTGCATCTCAGCCTAATAAACGTATTTGGCTTGTAGGAATGTCCTACAGAAAAGCTAGATTAATATTTAGAGAAGTGTGGCAACGAATGGTTATAGGTCATGGAGAAGATGTAGATAAAGCATCTGAAAAGGATATGTACATCCGTTTCAAATGGGGTACTACTGTTGAGGGAATGTCGGCAGATAATCCAGATTCTCTTGTGGGTGAAGGCTGTGACCTCTTGGTTATAGATGAGGTAGCCAAGATGAATAAAAAGATTTGGGATATGTATTTATCTCCAACAGTTGCAGGAAGAAAAGGGAGAGTTATTTTTATTACAACTCCAGAAGGAAGAAACTGGATATACGATTTGTTTAAACTAGGAGCAAATGATCCGTTATGGTCAAGCCATACATCTCCGTCTTGGGTAAACCAATATGAGTTTCCAGAGGGGTTAGATGATCCTGCCATTATAGAAAGAAAAAGAAATATGTCAAAAGAGCTATTTGGTCAAGAGTTTGGGGCAGAGTTCTCTGTATTTGAGGGAAAGGTTTGGGATTTTCATAGAGATGAAGATGTTGGAGATTTTCCGTATAATCCTAATCTGCCTACTTATTGCACTATTGACTTTGGCTATCGTATGCCTGCTGTAATGTTTTGTCAAACATACTGGGAAGATAATGTGGAGCATATTAGAGTATTTGACTCTATCTTACATAAACAGAATATAAAGACAGAAGATTTAATTAAGATGATAAAGACTAAAGGCTACCCTGTAGCCAGTTACTATGGTGATCCTGCTGGAGCGAATGTTCAAGGGCAGAGTGGAGCAGGGGATATGGAAATCTTTAGAAGAAGTGGGATCAAGGTAATATCAACTAGAGATCGAATGAGCAGGAATATTGTAGCTAGTGTTGCCTATACAAGAGGTTTTTTTGAAAGTGCTAATGGTGTAAGGAGAATCCATGTGGATAAAAGATGTGCAGATGTAATAGAAGATTTTGAAGAATATAGATACCCAGAAAGTGAAGATGGCAAACCAATTAAAGAAGAGCCTGTTAAGGATGGATACCACGATCATGGAAATGATGCCTTTAGGTATTTTATTATTAACAGATTCCCAATGAAAAACACAGAAATGAAAAGGATTCAAAGATGATCAATCAAATGATGAAAGATAAACTACTAGAAACAAAACTTATGATGTCTCATGGCAGGAGAAGTGAGATTAGAAAGTATTTGGACTACTATTCAAGTACATCTACTGAAAGTTATATAAATAACTACTTTAGTGGTGATGCTTTTTCAGAAATCCCACCAAGTCTTACTAACTTTACGAGAAAATTTGTAAACAAAATTAGTAGAATATACAGTTTAGGTGCTAAGAGAAACGCTGGAGATATGACTGAGCGTTATGAGCTTCTTACTCCCACTAAAGATGTTAGAATGAAACACTCAGAAAGAATGACTAGATTATTGGGAACTGTAGCCAATCGTATTCATTGGAGAGATGGATCATTTGATTATAGACCTATATACTACTTCGAGACTTACTTTGGAGAAAATCCCTTTGTTCCAGAGGCTATTGTGTATCCATTATTGAATAGTACGGCAGACTTAGCTAATGCCGACAATCTTCAATGGGAATATTGGGATGCAGAGACATACGGCATTTTAAACGAAGAAGGGAATATGATTGAGGAAATGGAAAACCCTTATGGAATATTACCTTTTGTATTTACGCATAGAGAAGATCAAATAGACTCTTTCTTCGTAGAAGGAGCATCCGATATTGTAAATTGCAATGAACAAGTCAATATTGCATTAACTGAAATGAACTTGGGTATGAGATTCAATATGTTCGGACAGCCTTGGGTTACAGGACTAAGAGCAGATCAGAGTATGCTTAGAGCAGGATCAAATACAATCCTAGATATGGGAGAAGATGGTGCTTATAACATTACTAGCCCTAATGGCAATATAGAAGAAGCTATCAATAATATTAAATTCCAGATAGAGCTTGTAGCATCTAATAACCACTTGTGGATACAATGGGCAGAAAGTGGTGGTGAAGTTCCTAGTGGTATATCACTTATGATTAAAGATATGGAGCGTAAAGAGGACTATTACGATGATATAGCTTTATGGAGATTATATGAACAAGACTTTTATAGGGTAGAGCGTGCTATAGCAGAATATAATGGTATTGCATTACCAGAGGAGTTTGGTGTAGACTTCCAAGAAGTAGAATACCCAAAGACAGTTCAAGATCAGATTCTTAAAGATGAGTTTGATATAAAAAATAATCTAATTACTAGGGCTAAAATTATGGTTAGAGATAATAAAGATTTAACTCTTGAACAAGCACAGGCAATTATAGATGAAAATAAAAACAAAAATGAGTCTGAATCAGTTGAGCCAGTAAATGGAAATTAAAGCAAAAGTTAATTTTGACTTTGGTAAGCTCGCTAGGGAATTGCCAAAAGCAATTAAGAAATATACTTCTGCTTACGCAAAAGGTGCTGAAGAAGGATCAAAGTCTAACATAGATAATGGTACTGGAGTGGATGGGAAGCCATTAACCCCCTTAAGAAGTAGTACCTTAGCACTAAGAAAGGCAAAAGGTAATAATAGCGTTGCACCCTTGTTTGAAACTGGTGCTTTATACAATAGTATTAAAAGCAAAGACAATGTTTTATCTATGAAAGGCTACGGAAAAGAGCAAAATGATGGATTTCAACCTCCTTTTGGTGTATTTGCTGTTGCAAGACCATTCATATCAACTACAGCTAAGGATAAACAGAAATTAGACAAACAATTTTCTGAAGATATAAGAAAAGCGTTAAGAAAATAAGGATAAATGATGGAAAAAACAGAAGAATACTACTTACAATTATTATTGCAATGTATGGAAATGCTAGAATCCTCTATTAAAGAGTTAGAAGAAAAAACATCTGATTCCTTTGAAATAAACCGAATGAACAATGAAATATTGGGATTTTTAGCAAAAACTATAGCTCCAGTTCAAGAAACCAGTAAAAAAACACAAGTAGAGATAAATATAGAAGTTTGGGAAGAGTTAATTAAATATTCTGGTGACTTAGGTATTTGGGGAGAAAGTTAGACTGCCATGAAAAAATATAAAATTAGGCAATGCTTATGTAAAAATTGCAGTTGGTTTTGGGAAGTAGTATCTACTAAGTTTGATTCTAGTAAAGAGCAATGCCCTGAATGTAAATCATTTTCTGTTAAAACAGCACTAAAACTACCCATGCCTAAATCTCGGCATAGTATATAAGATATATCTATTATATATATGTAATATATATGTATCGGAAATCTCAGTACCCTCGAATAACAAAATAGGCATTACATTCTACTTTACGGCACTTTTCTTAAAATACCCCACCCTATTTCTCAGCATAGGGGGTAATATTTAATGCTCTTTCTCTTGCTTCTACTTTGTCCTGCCAGATTTTTCTTTGAGCTTTTGTTTGTCTACCTCTTTCTGGTTTTCCCACCCCTACGGCTTCTGCTCTTTCTCTCCAATGTCTAGCTTCCCTTCTTTTGCGATTCTTCTCTTCTTTCTTTTTTAGCTCACGAATCTGTTGCACTTTTGAGGGGTTTTTTGGGGGTACTACGGGGCGTTCTGGTAATACTGTGAACTCAGGTTCGACTTCTTCAACTTCTGCATCAATTACGGCAATTTCTTGCATATCTGATGCCTGAGTATTTAAGAATTTTTCAAATGGACTCTGATTATTTGCTACTTCAACTCGCTTAATTAGTTTTCCAGAATGTTCCAATACTAATCTACCAGCTTGAACATTACCAGCCTCTGCTTCTCGTATCATACTTTGTAGCACAACAGGCAGTTTAGCCCCAAATGTAACCATATACTTCTGATAAAATATCTCTACGAACTCAGGGTCTTTCATCCAGTTACGAATTGTGTTCTTGGATACTCCCACTTCTTGAGATATTTCTTGTATTTTAGAGCTTGGATTAGTTACAAGTAGGTCGATTGCTCTTGATTTCTCTGGTTTCCAGTTTGTTGGCAGATTAACACTCATTTGATATAGTCCTTTTAAGTTATGGTATATTATACAACCATTTGGTACTTTTGTACAAGGGACTTTATTACCATTATCCCACCTAAATCCAAATAAGGCACAATAACTACTATACGATATACAATAATAAAGCGTTAGCTTTATCGGACTTTCTTTTCAAAACTTTTTTTCTCAGCCCAATGCAAGACTTTGTTTTCATTTAATTTATGAGGAATGTGGGTTGAATACCTTATTGGCGAAGCCATACGCCCTTAACCTTAAATTTAACACATATCACCTATACGAGTCAAGGATAAAATAAACTTTCTTTTTACTTGTATATATGGGAGAAAATCGCTATAAGAAAAAAATACCATAATGAAAATCACAAAAAAGAATTAAAACTTTTTACTTGACAAATGCAAAATTACTCTAATTAAATAATGCCATAAAAAAATAAATATCTTGCTTTTATTGTTACTCTATACTATAGAATCTTAACTTGGTTTTAGATCGCTCATTAAATAGATATATAAATAAATTAAATATCTATTGCTTTTTAATTAAATATTCTTTAATATCATATATGGCAAAAATAAACACAAAGGAAAATAAAACAATGAAAAATTTTTTAATCACTTCAGAAGATAATGAATTACTTGGTACAATGGATTTAATCGAAGGAATTGGGGAACAAAATACAGATAACAGGATTAACCAACTCAATTCATTTTTTAGTAACCTTTTAAATGATTCCCACCACGGGACTTTAAATAAATTTTGTTTTCTGTTTCCTGCCTTTGCTTTAGAAATAAAACAAATTGATATTTTTAATAAAAGAAATATTGAAATAATTAGTGAAGATGATTTAAGCGAAAATACTATTGTAAATATAAAAGGTGATAACGGCTCAATTCAATTCAATATCATTGCCGTTGATACACTTAGAAATTTATCAGTAATTAATCAATCAATTTAAATAAAAGGAAAATAAAATGCTAAACATAAAAGAAATAAAAGAAGTAAACAAAAATGGATTGAATAGAAGATATTTGAGTCCTCAAACATACACCTTGACTATTGGAAGAAATATAGAAAATAAAGCCATGAGCAATCATAAATGGAAAGGTTTTAAGTCTTGTATTGATATTTTCATTCAAGATCATAAAGGCAAAATTTTCGTAAATTCTGAGGGTTTCGGGGAATGGCAAGAAGTCAAAGAAGAAAATTGTACTTGGGTTTTCAGCACTAGGGAATTTTTAGACCTCGAAAGGCTTAAAAGACTCGCTAAACTATTTAAACAGGATGCAATAGCACTAACTGAGGGATGCACTCAATTCATAGG
>Ga0209631_10003502_pt1 | contig 17990 bp, 17 predicted proteins | sample COG_08_FD_184752 | JGI IMG/M metagenome (GOLD analysis project Ga0209631, IMG submission 184752) | Pelagic Microbial community sample from North Sea - COGITO 998_met_08 (SPAdes) (version 2) | ecosystem: Environmental > Aquatic > Marine > Neritic zone/Coastal water | place: Helgoland, sampling...
ACCTCCGCAGGCAGCGCGGAAAGCAGCGCGACCTGCGCCCCCTCTCCGAGCCCCTCGATCACGTCCGCAAGATCGGACGCGTGCAGGTCCTCGACTGATGCGCACGCCGACACGAGGTCGCTCGAGACGACGAACTCCTCGATGCGATCCCGGACGGCTTCGTTTTCTTTGTGCGCGCTGGACATGACGACCCCACGGGAGCGTGGCAGCAAACTCCGACGGGATCTCGTCGGGGCGATGGAAGATCCCCGGGTGACGGGGTCGGGGCAACCCGGCTGATGCCCGGGTCAGACGCCCCTGAGCACCTCTGCCACGAGTCGCTCCTGAAGAGCGAACATTTCGCTATCCCAACGCTCCGTACCATCCGGGTGATCGTAACCGAGTACGTGCAGGGTCCCGTGGATCGCCAGACGAAGGAGTTCGATCTCGATTGCCTCACCGTGCTCCGTGGCCTGTCGCTCCGCCTGCGCGTACCCGATGTAGACATCACCGAGTACATCGCCCGGACCACCCAGAGAAAACGCGATCACATCGGTGGGACGATCACGTTCGAGGTAGGTCGCATTCATCTTTTGAATTCCGCCGTCATCTAGGAGCGTCACAGACATCTCGGCCCCGCTCGCTTCTTCGTTCGCCAGAGCGGCACGCACGCCTCGCTCCATCATACCCACGACGGTGGCCGTCACGTCCTCCGCGTTTACGGTGATCACAACGCCGTCTCGGGGAAGGTCAGGCATCGACCTCGGGCGCCTCCCCGGTCTCCGGGGACTCGTCGACTTCGGTCTCAGTCGCCTCAACGACAGGAGGCTCTGCATCCGTGAGGTGGCGCGTCTCGGGGTATTCGATCCTGCGATGTACCACGCCCCCGAGGATCTTCACGAACTGCTCCTTCGCTCTCGAGACCTCACCCAGGGTGAGCGGTGCCTCGTCAAGCTGACCATCCGCGAGCTTGCTTCCTACCACCATGTCGATGAGATCGCGAACGCGCTCCGGAGTCGGATCCCGCATCGCGCGGGCCGCCGACTCGACGGAATCCGCGAGCATGACGAGGGCGGTTTCCTTCGACTGCGGCTTTGGCCCCGGGTAGGTGAAGCGCGCCGGGTCTACGTCGGGGCCTTGGTCTTCCCGCGCTTTCTCGTAGAAGAAACCGATTTTCTGCGTCCCATGGTGCTCCAGAATGAACTGCAGCACCAGCTCCGGGACCTTCTCCTCCTTCGCAAGGCGGACCCCGTCCGTGACGTGCTCCCTGATGATCGACGCGGACGTCTCGGGCTTCAGCTTGTCGTGCGGGTTCCGGCCGCCGTGCTGGTTCTCCACGAAATAGTGCGGTTTCAGCATCTTGCCGACGTCGTGGTACAGCACGCCGACACGACACAGCAGCCCGTTGGCGCCGATCTCGTTCGCAGCCGCCTCTGCAAGGTTCGCGACGTTGATCGTGTGCGCGTACGTACCGGGTGCGTCGAGGGACAACCGTTTCAGAAGCGGACGCGTGGGGTCTGCCCATTCGAGCAGGGTCTGATCCGTCGTGATTCCTGAAAAGAGCTCGAAAACCCAGAGGAAGCCCACCGCGAGCAGTGCCGAAACGGTCGCGTTACCGGTCACAGCGACTGCAGCACCGGCGATATCCACCAGGGGGCGTGCGGTCGCGAGGCCCTGGGCGAGGAGCACGAGACTCGCGGCCCCTGCGATGATTGCGATCGACACCCACGTCTCGGACCTGCGACGAACGGCCCGAACGGACATCGCGGCAGCAGCTCCCCCGACCATGACCATCAGAACGGTGCTGTAGTCGGAGAAGGGAGCCAGCGTCCCGGTGATCGCCGCGAGCACGAGCACCAGGAGGAGGGACATCCGAGTATCCCAGAGGACGGCTACGGGCAGCGCGACGAACGCGATCGGGAGCCAAGCCGGCGCGAGGCCGCCCTGATGGATCGCCAGGCCAGCCGCAAAGTACGTCGCGCTCAGAAGAGTGAGCAGCAGCAGCCATCGGAAGTTGGCGTACACCTTCGGGCGACTGAAGAAGACCAGCAGTCCGAAAATCGAGAGGAGCATGACCGTCAACAGCCCCGCACCGAACATGGTGGCTGCCACGGGGTCATCGGACTCGAGCAGGCCGGCGTCTCTCAAACCCACTTCGTACGCCTGCAGGCGCTCCAGAGTCTCCGGCCCGATCGGGTCCGCAGCACGCACGATCGCCTCGCCTCTCAGGATGTCAGCCTTCGTGAGCGGAACCGAGTTCCGAGCCGCCTCCCGAGCGACCTCGGTCGCGGCCACGTTCGGCGTGAGGCTAACCTCCAGATGTGAGATCAGAACAAGCCGGAGAAGCTCCTGGGCGTCGGGCGTGGATCCGGGCGGGAGATAGAGGACTGCCTGCGCATAGAAGTCGCGCGACGTGACCACATCGACGAGCGGCCGTGTCCGTTCTACGACCCGGCCATCGGTGATCGTGCGGACGTAGATGATGTCCGTCGTTACAGCGCTCGCCTCGGCAGGATCAGCCATCCCGCGGGGGATGATCTCCAGCGTGGCCGTGCGACTCGCGGTTCGCAGCGCGTTTCGCTGATCTTCATCCAGCACGTAATCCATCTGCGACGGTGACGCGTTGATCCGGGCCGACTCCAAGATCTGACCCACCCGTAACGTGTCGTCTCCATCGATGGCCTCGTCGATTCCGTCGAAGAAGATTCCGAGGCTCGCGGCTACCGAATCTCCGACCGACGGACGCTCGTCGAAAGTCCTGGGCACAGCCTCGGCCGCCTCTCGTCGATCGCCTTCGAGCTCGGCGGCCGTCTTCGGAACGGAGAACGGGACCTGCGCAATGACGTCCTCAGGGGCCACCATCCCCACGTCGTACGGTGTGACGTTCATTCTCTCTTCCGGGGGGAAGAGCACCGTGATGAACACAGCCAGACCAATCAGGAGCCCGGCTCGCGCTCCATGGTGAGAGAGCTGCTCGGCGGGAGTGGATCCGGGCTCGCCGGAGAGGTTCTGCAGAACAGACCCTGACCCCCGTTCACCAGGATGGCTATTCAATCGGCGGCCTCGTCTCCGCTACGCTCGTACGCCTCGATGATGTCCTTCACGAGTCGGTGACGAATGACGTCTTTACCGTCCAGGTAGATAACGGCGATTCCGTCGATCTCACCCAGAATATCTTCCACCTCGAGCAGACCGGAATCGGACTTGTTCGCGAGGTCGATCTGCGTCTTGTCTCCCGTAATGACCACACGCGAGTTCAGACCCAGACGAGTCAGGAACATCTTCATCTGAGCGCGAGTCGCATTCTGGGCCTCGTCGAGAATGACGAACGCGTCCGAGAGCGTACGCCCGCGCATGTACGCAAGCGGCGCGATCTCTATGGTGGAGTCCTCGAGTGCGCGACTCACCCGCTCATGCGGCATCATGTCTTCGAGCGCGTCATAAAGCGGTCTCAAATACGGATCGACTTTCTCTTGCAGGTCGCCGGGCAGAAATCCGAGATTCTCTCCCGCCTCGACCGCCGGGCGAGCGAGGATGATCCGCTTCACCCGCTTCTTGTAGAGCGAGTCCACCGCCGCAGCTACCGCTAGGTAGGTCTTCCCGGTTCCGGCCGGCCCAATGCCGATGACGACATCGTTACCCTGAATGGCGCGGATGTACGTGCGCTGACCGTCAGACTTCGGGACGATCACCCGACGGGATCCCGGAAGTGCGATGCGGACCTCATCGTCCGGATGCACGATCCCATCCGCCCCCATTGCATCGACGCCGTCGGCGAAGCGCGCGATATCCGGCGTGTCGAACGGCGCGCGCAGGCGCGCAAGCTCGATCATGTGCTGGACCACGGGCACGGCACGCTCGACGGTCTCGAGGTCACCTTTGAGCAACAGGTGGTTCCCTCTGAGAACGAGCCGGACCGAGAACAGACGACCCAGTTCATGCATGTTGCGGTCGTTCACCCCAGCCAGCATAAGGGGATCTGCCCCCTCGGTGTCCAATCGGTGCTCTATCATCGTGTCGGTGTCCGCCACACGCACTCCTGGAAGCAAGCTACGCTTCCGGTTCGTCCCGCTTCTACGAGTCCTGTGCCTTCAACTGTAGTCCAAGTTCGTCCAGTGCAGATTCGCCTGGCGGAGTCGGCGCCCCTTCAAAAAGTGCTCTCGCCGCCGTCGTCTTCGGGAACGCTACCGTGTCCCTCAGGCTCGGAGAATCCGTGAACCGCTGAACGATACGGTCCATCCCCAATGCAATGCCACCATGGGGTGGAGCGCCGGCCGACAGCGCATTGAGCAGGAAGCCGAACTTCTTCTCGATCTCGTCCTCGCTGAGCCCGAGTACGCGGAGGATGCGACGCTGCAACTCCGGCTCGTGAATACGAAGACTGCCCGAGCCGAACTCGGTTCCGTTATACACCAGATCGTAGGCGGTTCCGCGGACCGACGCTGGGTCGGCCTCAAGGTCGTCGATGTCGTCCGTATGTGGCATGACAAAGGGATGGTGGCTCGCTGCGAGCATGCCGTCCTCTTCGTCAAAGACCGGGAAGTCCGTCACCCAGACCCATGCGTGCTCACGGACCGGTTGGAGTTCGAGTACGGCGACCAAGGCGTCCCGAACCGCCGAGAGCGTTGGCGACGTCAGCGAGTCCGGGCCAGCGGACACCAGAACGAGGTCACCGATGCCCAGACCAATCCGATCAGCCTGTTCCTCACTCATGAACTTGCCCAGCGGCCCTGAGGCACCCTCGTCGCTTCGCTTTCCCCAGAGCAAACCGGGCGCACCTGCGGCCTTGGCCTCGTTTTCGACTCCATCGATCTGCCGCCGAGAAAGGCCGCCACCACCCTTGAGCAGAAACCCGCGCACACGCCCCCCGGCGTCGACCTGGCTACGGATGACGCGGAAGTCGAGGTCAGCCGTCGACTCGGTCCAGTCCTCGATTTCCAGCTGGTACCGAAGGTCCGGACGGTCGGACCCATACCGCTCCATCGATTCCTGCCACGTCAAACGCGGAAACGGAATGGGCGCGTCGACGTCCGAAATCTCGGCTAGCGCCAATATGAGGCCCTCTATCCAGCGAAGAATGTCGTCTACCTCGACGAACGATGCCTCGACGTCGATCTGCGTGAACTCGGGCTGGCGATCGGCCCGAAGATCCTCATCCCGGAAGCACCGCGCGATCTGGAAGTAGCGGTCGAATCCGGCCACCATGAGGAGCTGTTTGTAGATCTGCGGGCTTTGCGGCAGCGCGTAGAACTCGCCCTTGTGGACGCGACTGGGTACCAGGTAGTCCCGGGCCCCCTCCGGTGTCGCCTTCGTGAGGATCGGGGTCTCGACCTCGATGAACCCGTTGCGGTCCATGTAGTTACGTGCGGCAAGCACGAGCTTGTGTCGAAGCACGAGCTTTTGTTGCAATTCTCTTCGGCGCAGGTCGAGCACGCGATGCTGGAGGCGGAGCTCCTCCGCCGGCAGTTCGTCTTCCGAGGCCCGGTACACGGGAATCTCTGGTGTACGAGCGTCAGAGAGGATCTCGAGCCGGGTGACCCGCAACTCGACCCCGCCTGTCGCCATATCATCTTTGTGGGCGCCTTCGGGTCGCGCTGCCACAACACCCTCGACCCGGATGACATCCTCATGGCCGATATCATGGGCGTGCTCCATGGATGCGGCTTCGGTCCAATCAGGACCGAACGAGACCTGAATCAGGCCACTCCGGTCACGCAGGTCCACGAAGAGCAGCCCCCCCAGATCACGGCGTCGGTGAACCCAGCCCGCGAGCGCGAGTGCCTCGCCTTCGTTTCCGGCCCGAAGCCCGCCGACCATCCGGCTCCGAAGTCCTGTTTGTTCGATCTGCCCCTCAGACATCGCGTCGCTTCCTCGGCTTCGACGTTCCATTCACTCGTTCGACCCTATTCAGCGTAACTCCGTAACCCAGCAGCACGCCGACGACATCGGCGATCCAGTCCGCCAGATCCGGTGTTCGCCCCGGCACGTACATCTGGTGCCATTCGTCCGTAATACCGTACAACGCTCCGGCAATCAGGAGCGCCACATGTGATACGGTTTGCGGAGAACGCGCCCATCCCCATGCAAGCGCAGCCCCCAATCCCGCGTATAAGATTACATGCGCAATCTTGTCACTGAAGGGAAAACTCGGTGCTCCGCGCAGATTCGGAAGGGCGCTCAGCACAAAAATTACGAAGGCCCAGCTGACGGCAGGCCCCCACGTACGGATTCGGTTCGGCAAGCTCTGAGATTCCGTTGGATCGTCCGAACGAACCGTCACGTGGCGTGAAATGGGCCCAGGCCGGCCGGCGCCGGTACCTGAGCCCCTCGAATGGCGGCTAAGTTACATGGCCCCGAAGGTCGATTCAACGAGTCTCCATGAGCCCCGACGTCCGCCCAGATCTGCTGTCGCTCACACCCGACATGCTCCACCAGACGCTCGAAGAGCATTTCGCATCCCGTGGTCAGCCGGGATATCGCGCGGGTCAGGTACAGAAATGGATTTACGAGGGACTCGCACACTCTATCGACGAGATGACGGATCTTCCGGCCTCTGAGCGTGCGGCGTTGGTCGAGGTATTTCGTATCGATGAACCCGTGGCAGACACGGTCCAGCGGAGCGAGGACGGGACGGTCAAGCATCTGTGGCGCCTCTCGGACGGCGAGCTTGTGGAGTCGGTGCTGATCCCGACCGAGCGTCGGCTGACGCTGTGTATCTCGTCGCAGGTGGGTTGTGCCATGGGGTGTACCTTTTGTGCCACAGGATGGGGCGGCTTCGATCGCCACCTCAGCGCCGGTGAGATTGCCGGCCAGTACCGTGCCTCCCGTCGCTGGGCGGAGCAGCACGACTACGGAGCCATCTCGAACATCGTGTACATGGGCATGGGTGAACCGCTCGCCAATCGGAAGGCGATCCACCCTTCCCTCACGATCCTGAACCAGGGTTACGGTGTCGGTGCTCGGCGGATCACCGTATCGACCGTCGGCGTTGTGCCGGGGATCGTGGAGCTGGCGAATCGTCCGGAGCAGTTCAAGTTGGCTCTGTCCCTGCATGCACCCTCCGGCGAGCTCCGACGAGATCTGATCCCGCTGGAAAAACGATATCCCCTGCCGGAGGTCCTCGCCGCACTCGAGCGTTTCGACGACGGCGGTGGCAAGCGGATCACGTTCGAGTACACGATGATCGACGGAGTCAATGATGCGCCGGAGCTGATTGGACCGCTCGGAGACCTGGCGCTCCGCGTCCGAGCGTTCGTGAACCTGATCCCGTTCAACCCGATCCCTTACCAGTCATGGGGTCCTTCGAAGCCGAACCGGATCCGGGACTTCGAACAGGGACTAGCCAAGCGAGGCGTGTCCGTCGCGGTGCGCGAGACGCGTGGCCAGGACATCGACGCGGCGTGCGGTCAGCTCCGTGGGCACACGCTCGTGCAGATCGACGAGAAACGAGCCCGAACCTAGGGCCACTCGCAAGGGATCACCAAGCAGGAGAGCCCCCGCGGGCCGATCTCCGCAGGTGGGGGGTCGGTCAGTCGATCGCCCGCCCAATCCGATTCCATCGTGCCTCCCGGATCGCCGGGAACGGTCGGAAAGAGTCCTTGTTGTACGAGTAGTACGTGAAGACCGCCCGACCCTCGAAGCGCCACCCCTCAAGCAAGCCCCAGTACCTTGAATCGAAGCTCTTCTCTCGATTGTCGCCAAGCATGAAGTAGTGCCCCTCGGGCACTATGATCGGACCCCAGTTGTCTCGTGTCGGAGCGTACGTCGTCGCGCTGACATCAGGCGCCAGGTAGTCGCGCTGCCAGCTCATCCACGGGTGCATCTCATCACCCGTATCCGTGTGCACCGCATACGGCTCGTCGACGATCGCTCCATTTCGATATAGCACCCTGTTGCGCATCTCAAGCCGGTCACCGGGCATACCGACGAGCCGCTTGATGAGTTTCAGCGTTTCCTCGTGCGGCGGATCAAAGACGAGCACATCCCCCACATTAACGGAGGAGTAGCCTGGAATCCGAAGTGGGGTGCCGGGAATGCGTGATCCGATGCTCGCCCGATTCACGACCAGCATATCCCCGACCAGTAGCGTTTCTTCCATGGACCCCGAGGTAATGACGAACGTCTGGACCAGGAACGTGCGGAGTACGAAGAAGAGCGCCACGGCAATGACGATGGACTTGGTCCATTCGGCAACCGAGTTCTCCCCTGCCCCCTTGGATCCCCGGGCAACCTTTCGCTCCGCGCGTCTCCGCGCCCGCCGGTCGTCCTTCTCGTCGCTGGGCTCCGATTCCTCGTCCCGGGCTCGGCCGCGGCCTTTGGTCTTTTTCGCCATCTCGTTCCGCTTTGAACGCGCAATAGCGCGCACTCCCGTCGGCTAGTTTCCGAACCACCCGCGTGGGTCCCACCAGGTCCAGGATCCAGGCACTTCGATCTGGCTACTTGGGACATCCAGATCCCACGCGCGTCCCAGCACTACCGTCACATCAACATAGAGGTCCGGGTCAGGCTCGCTGAGGACGTTATCGATTCCCAGGACCTTGGCAACGGCCTGCGCCTGGTCGTTACGTCCGACCCGATCGATCACCACTGTCTGAAGATCCGGGTCGAAGGAGGAGGCGTTTCCATACTTCACCACGTCGAACCCGACGGGGCGAAGCAGATCCGTCGCAGCGCGTGCCATACCGGTAACACCACCCCCGTTCTGGATGTCGACCCGCACGCGCGCCCCGTTCCAGACGATGTCCTGGACCTCTTCGACCTCGAGTGCCTCCTCCTGCACGACACCGACCCCGATGGCGGCGAGAAGCGCTACACCGGCGAAAAGTCCGAGCGTGCCCACGACGGATCTGTTACGGCCAGAACGCCTCCGAGACGCCGAGCTCTGCTTCGAGCGAGACCGGGGGACTGGCTTGCGGGCGCGCTTCCTTCCTCGCGGGCTCATGCCGCTTCCCTCGCCATCGAATTCCAGAAGGACAGGGTTCGCGGAGGTACGCGCGACCCGCGCTCGATCAGATTCCGAATCCGCGTAGCCGCCACCTCACGCACCACGGCGTCGAAGTCCGCTGGCATGCGCTGCCGACGCTCCTTACGCCATTCGGGGAGGAATGAACGGCCGGGCTCGAGGAAGTCGGCAGCGTACAAGGCACGTCCCATGCGACCGAAGCGGGCGTCCCCGACCGTATGATACGCGACAGCGGTCAGCAGCTCACCGTCCTCGAGACCCTCGATTCGCAGTCGCTCGGCCACAGCTGGGCCGTGCAGAATCGGCCCGGGGAGATCGGCCAGGGTCAGCGGCAGGTGGCTTCGCAACTCGTCTGGATCCGCGTCTCGGAGGAGATCGTGCGCGAGACCTGCGGCTCTCCAACGGAGTCGCTCGCTCTCAGGAAGACCGAGGTCTCCGGCCCATGTGTCCAGCAGCAGGGCGACTCGCTCCATGTGTCCGTGGCGCTGCTCACTGGCGACCGTCCACGTTGGCGGGCGTCCATTCAGGAGAGCTTGGAGCGATGCGTGCACGGCGAGCGGGGGGGCATCCGAGCCAGAGCCCGAATTAGTAAACATTTGATGTCGGGAATACGATAGTCGCTGAGCCCGACCGACTCCAGCTTCTTCTGCGGGGCGGGCCAGTTAGCTTCGAGCATGCCGATCCGATGGGATTCCGTGCTTGTACGCGACCTCGCCCGTGAACTCGACCACGAGTTCGCCGGAGCCCGACTGCGCGCAATTCGACTCGATGCGCGGACACGTGAGGCCGTGCTCTTCTTCCGTGATCGAACGATGGTCTGGCGGCTGCACCCCGAGCGGAGCGGCCTCTGGATTCGCGACGCGGTCGAACCGCAGCCGGAAGACCTCAAGATCCGGGCCCGTGTACGCAGCGTCCACACCATCCCGGACGAACGAATTCTCACCATGGAACTTCAGAGCCGTCGATCGGGCAGAGGACCGTGGACGCTCATTATCGAGCTGCTTGGCCGTCAGATGAATGCCGTCGTGACGGAGGGGACGGACCGTACTGCTCGGCACCTACTCCGGACCCGTAAAGGCGCTCGAGCCCTGCGGGTCGGGCATCCCTGGGCTCCTCCTGCCTCCACCAGCCGTCGCTGGTCGGACGGCTCCGCATCCGACGCCGAGTGGCGAGCTCTCTTTCTTCCCGTACCCCCGCCCGCCCGGGTTCGGGAGCTGATGTCAAACGTCGCATGGGCCTCCCCGATCAATGCGGACGCCTGCCTGACGGACGGACCGAACGGGGCGTTGTCTTCGGGGCTCGATACGTGGCGGACACTGGCGTCGCCAGATCATCCGATCGATCCCGTCATCCTGGAGACGTCGCGTGGCCCCCAGCCCTACCCAATGCCCCTCCAGGGCATCCCGTCGTCGGCGGCCGAGAGCCTGGTCGCGGCGATCGCGACTTGTGCGGACTCGACTGGCGATGCATCCCCCGGTTCGCTCGCAATCGGGCCGGAGCTCCTGGAGCGACTGGAAGACGCGATCGCACAAGGGGAGAAACGGGTCGTCCGACTTACAGCGCAGCTAGACGGCCGTCAGGACCCGGAGCGCCTCCGCGGGTTGGGTGACCTGATCCTGGCGCGGTACGGTGAACTCTCGCCCGGAACGTCGTCGGCCTTCGTGGACGACTTCGAGGGTAACACCGTTGAACTCAAGCTCGACCCAAAGCTGCAACCGCACGAGAATGCCTCTCAGTACTACGACCGGGCCGCTCGCTCAGAACGGGCGGCGGAACGGATCCCCAGCCTAATCGATGCAGCTCGCCATGAGGTGCATGCGCTGGCCGCACTCCTGTCCGGGACCCGGGATGGCACCGTCGATGCCGCGGTAATCCGGGGAGCGCTCCCGGCTGTACCCGCCCGCCAGCGCCGGGGACCACAGGGCCCCTCGGCTCCCTATCGCAGCTTCACGAGCACCGGAGGGCTAGAGATTCGGGTCGGGCGCGGAGCCAGGCACAACGACGATCTGACCTTCAGGAATTCAGCGCCTAACGACGTCTGGCTTCACGCACGTCACACCGCCGGCGCCCACGTGATCCTGAGGTGGACTGGCCCGGGTGCCCCACCCGCACGAGACCTTGAAGAGGCGGCCGCACTGGCAGCTCTGCACTCGAAGGCACGCACGTCCGGAACGGTGCCGGTGGATTGGACCCTGAGAAAATACGTCCGCAAACCGCGCGGTTCAGCCCCGGGCTCGGTTGTGCCTGACCGTGTACAAACCCTGTTCGTGTCCCCGGACCCGGAACTGATCGAGCAGCGTTCGACCGATGACACAGGGGCCAACGAGGACTAGCGGCGCACCTGCGTCAGTCCAGAGCCGCGCGCAGTTCGGCAACAAATCGAGCACCAGCTTCGATGCCCTCTTCGTCGAGAATCCGGACGAGGGCGCTGCCGACAACCACACCGTCGGCGATCGACCCGACCTCACGCGCCTGTTCGGGCGTCGAGATCCCGAAGCCCACCGCGACCGGGATTCCCACGTGCGTGCGCAGCGCCTCCACCTCCTCTGCAAGAGCCTGACGCAGCTCCGATCGGGCGCCTGTCACGCCGGTGCGTGAGATGTAGTAAAGGAAGCCCGAACCGCCTTCAGCGATATCAGGAATTCGATCCGGCTCCGTTGTCGGTGCAACCAGCCGAATGAAGTCGAGAGCACTGTCTGCTACGGCACGCTCAAGCGGCGGGTCCGCCCCCACTGGCAGGTCGGTCAGGAGCAGGCCGTTGGCTCCAGCGTCGGCAGCATCGGCGAGGAACGCGTCCACACCATAGCGCAGGAGCGGATTCAGATACGTGAAGAGCACGACCGGCGTGTCACGTTCGACCCGGAATCGCCTCAGGTCCGCGAATACACCCTCGACGGTCGTACCGTTTTCGAGCGATTTGAACGACGACCTCTGGATCGTCGGCCCGTCGGCAAGCGGGTCAGAAAAGGGAATGCCAAGCTCGATGATGTCTGCCCCGGCGTCCGCAAGCGCTGTCAGGACAGGCACGGTCGCATCAGCCGAGGGGTGGCCCGCAGTGACGTACGGGATCAGCGCCGCCCGACCGTCTTCCCTTTGGACAGCAAAGACAGAGGAGATCATGTGAGGAGGTCGTCGTGGACTCGAATCCCGTACTCGTTCGCATCGGTCGTATTGATGATCCGGTGCGCGGAGCGATCCGTTGCCGGGTCGGTCGCGGCGAGATCGATCGTCTCGGGCTCGGAGCACGGAAGCCAGACGAACAACGATTGAACCTCCTCGACCGGAAGGAACTCCCTATCCCAGTCGATGCCATCGCCCGCAGTACTTGCGGCGCCCACGGAGTCGGTCAAAGCATCGTCCTCAGATCGGACTTTCCTGGCCCTCGACTTGAGCGACATGACTCACGTCCTTGTCGCCTCGGCCCGAGAGGCAGATCAGAATTGGCCCGTCGACACCGGACCCCTCTTCCATGACGTGCGCGATGGCGTGGGCGGTTTCCAGCGCGGGGATGATCCCCTCAAGCTCGGAAAGACTGTGAAATGCCCTCAACGCCTGCTCATCCGTGACGAAGGTGTACCGAGCGCGGCCCGAGTCTTTCAGGAATGAATGTTCCGGACCAACGCCCGGATAATCTAATCCCGCGGACACGGAGTGCGCGGGCGCCACCTGACCGTCCGCATCTTGAAGGAGGTAGCTCAGCGAACCGTGCAGGACTCCCGGAGTCCCAGCGACCAGAGACGCCGAATGGCGACCGGACTCGATCCCTGAGCCTCCGGCCTCGACGCCGACGAGTTCTACCCCGACGTCCGGCACGAAGGCGTGAAACATCCCCATGGCGTTGGACCCACCACCCACACACGCTACGACCGAAGCGGGAAGACGCCCGAGGCGCTCCAGCGATTGCGCACGCGCCTCCCGTCCGATGATCGACTGAAAGTCCCGGACCATCCTCGGAAACGGATCAGGCCCGACGACAGACCCGATGATGTAGTGAGTCGAATCTACATGGGTCACCCAGTCGCGGATGGCCTCGTTTGTCGCGTCCTTCAGCGTCCTCGTGCCCGAGGAGACCGGGCGGACCTCGGCTCCGAGAAGTCGCATCCGGTAGACATTGAGCGCCTGCCGCCCGACATCTTCTTCGCCCATGTAGACGATGCACTCCATGTCGAAGAGAGCACACGCGGTTGCAGTGGCGACCCCGTGCTGCCCTGCCCCGGTCTCGGCGATGATCCGCGTCTTGCCCATCCGACGCGCGAGCAGCGCCTGGCCGATCGTGTTGTTGATCTTGTGGGCACCCGTATGGTTGAGATCCTCACGCTTTAACCAGACGTCGGGGTTACCCGCCGCCTCGCCGAGTCGCTTCGCGTGATAGAGTGGCGTGGGCCGGCCAACAAAGTCGGCACTGAGGTCCTCGAGTTCGACCAGAAAGGCCGGGTCCTCGACGGCCTGAGCATAGGCGGCGACAAGCTCGTCGAGCGCCTTGATCAGGGTTTCCGGAACGTATCGTCCGCCGAACGCGCCGAAGCGATCCGTCTGTGATTCAGTGATCGTGGTCACGGGTGCTATCGATCGGGGGAACAGTGCGCCCCGTCACGCTAGCTGACCGGGCCGCCCTGATGAAGGCCTCGATCCGGTCGGGATCCTTCACTCCCCGGGCTCGCTCGACGCCTGACGAAACATCTACCACTTGAGGGCCGAAGCGTGCCATGCCCTCCGCGACGGTCTCCGAGGTCAGGCCCCCGGCAAGAACGAAGGTGACCGAGGGAGGCATCACAGTCCGTAACTCGGCAGGCTCCAGCCCGAGGGTCAGCCCTGCCCCACCTATGGCACCCTCCCGCCACCCCTCTACCAGCAAACCATCGACGGCGCCGTCGAATTCATCTGCAACCCGGCGGACATCATCCACGTGTCGGGCACGAACAGCTTTCCAGATCAACCATTCGCCAGCGCCTCTCAAGGTTCGTGCGAGGTCGACCGGCTCGCTGCCGTGGAGCTGGATGACCGCAGCGCCGATTTCCCGAGCAAGCTCGACGTTGGACTTGGCAGACTCGTCGACGGTCACGGCAACCCGTGACACCGTCACCCCCTGCAGCACCCGCGCACCATCCCCCCCAGGCAGGCTTCGACCGAAACCCTGTGAAAGGACGACGCCGACGTAATCCGCCCCCGCTTCCTGCGCGAATCGAGCGTCCTGGTTTCGTGTTAATCCACAGATCTTCACGAGCGGGGTCAGTGCGGGCATGAGAACAGTCTCGATCAGGCGCTCGGAGGGCGGGCAACCATCGGCACGCCCGATAGATCGCCCGCCGCCACGGACGGATCGTCTGTGGCCAAGAGCGACTCCCCTACGAGGATGGCGTCCACGCCCGCGCGACCGAGCCGCTCGACGTCGGGGCGACTGCGGATACCACTCTCCGACACAACCACCACGTTCGACGGGACGGCGTTCAGGAGTCGCTCGGTGGTTGCCAGATCGGTCGTGAAGGTCGCGAGGTCCCGGTTATTGATCCCGATCACCCGGGCATCAATGCGAAGCGCCCGCTCCAGCTCCTCGGCGTCATGCACCTCAACCAAAACACCGAGATCCAGATCCAGAGCCGCTCTGTGCAGTGCTCCAAGCTGCCCGTCATCCAGAATCCGGACGATGAGCAGCACAGCATCGGCTCCCCGCGCCCGGGCCTCCAGGAGATGCACGCGGTCCAGCGTGAAGTCCTTCCGAAGGATCGGGATCGTGGTCGCCGCGCGTACGGCGCTGAGGTCGTGGAGCGAGCCACCAAAGTAGGTCTCGTCCGTGAGTACACTCAGCGCCGACGCCCCGGCTCTCTCGTATCCTGACGTCAGAGCCGCGGGATCGAGTCCGGGTCGGATCAACCCCGCCCCTGGAGACCTGCGCTTGCATTCAGCGATCAGCGAGACCGACCCCGGTCGCGCCAGAGCAGCCGAGAAATCCCGTGTCGGCGCTGCCGCTGCCGCCAGGCGCTCCAGTTCACGGGCACGACCCGCCATCGCCACGAGTTCCTCGTGCTTGGTTCGCACGATCTCAGCGAGGATGCCGGGAAGCGAGTGTTCTTCTTGCGTTTCGGGCAACGTTCGGGTAACCTTACTTCGGTTCCTATTCGGGCCCCCACCGAGCGGAGGAGGATGACATGCCCCTCACGAAGCGTCAGAAAGAGATCCTGGACTACATCGAGTCCTTCATCGAAGAGCAGGGCTATGCGCCCAGCTTCGAGGAAATCGCTGAATCCTTTGGATACTCCTCTCTCGCGACCGTGCACGAGCACCTGAGCAATCTGGAGCGCAAGGGATACATTCGGAAGTCGTACAACGAGAGTCGCTCCATCGAACTGGTCGGGCATGACACGGGCACACCGGTGCTAGAGCTGCCCCTCCTCGGTGCGGTGGCAGCAGGTCTTCCGATCGAGACGATTCAGGACTCGCAGGAGACGCTCGCCGTTCCTCCGGATATGGTCAGCCGGCGTCGCGACAACTACGTCCTCCGCGTCGAGGGCAACTCGATGATTGAGGAACAGATCCGTGACGGCGACTACATCGTCGTGCAGGCTCAGGATCGAGCCGAGGACGGACAGATGGTGGTCGCTCTGGTCGGTGATGAGGCGGCGACGGTGAAGAAGCTCTATCGGCAGCCGGACGGACGCATTCGCCTGCAGCCAGCCAACCCGACGATGGAGCCGATCTTCGTGGACGCAATCGACGTCCGGATCCAGGGCGTCGTGGTAGGGGTTATTCGGAAGTACTGACCCGCAGGCGCTCGAGTGCGGCCCTGGCCGCCCCCGAATCGATAACCTCCTCAGCGAGTGCGACCGCGGCCGGCCAGTCGGTGGCTCGGTCTGCTACGAGGAGCGCGGCTGCAGCGTTGAGGACAACCACTGTCCTTGGGGCACCCGCGTCTCCAGCGAGGACCGACTGGACGATGCGCGCATTGTCCTTCGGCTCTCCCCCGGCGATCTCAGCGGCCTCGACCGCCGAGAGCCCGACGTTCTCTAGTTCGAGATCGTAGTAGTTCAGTTCGCCGTCCTTCAACTCGGCAACCCGAGTCGGGCCAAGCGGGCTCACCTCATCCAGACCCGCGGATCCATGCACCACCAGCGCCCGAAGATGGTCGAGCTCCGCGAGCGCTTGGGGAACCAGCTCCAGGAGCGGTTCATCTGCAACGCCGATGACCTGACGGCGGGCACCGGCAGGATTGGTCAGCGGACCCAGAATGTTCATGAGCGTGCGGATGCCGAGCCCCTTACGTACCGCGCCCACATGCCGCATCGCCGGGTGAAGAAGCGGAGCGAACATGAAGACGATTCCGGCTTCGGCGAGGACCTCACCCATTCGCTCCGGGGAGAGGTCGATCGTGACGCCAAGCGCCTCCAGCACGTCGGCACTCCCGCTTCGGGAGGTGAATGACCGGTTTCCGTGCTTGGCCACGGGGACGCCTGCACCTGCGACGACGAAAGCTGCCGCAGTCGAGATGTTGAAGGTCGTCACCGTGCCCCCGCCGGTACCGGCCGTGTCGACGAGCAGGTCAGGCTCAGCCGCGTGGACAGGCACCATGGCTGATCGAAGCGCACGCACACCACCTGCGACTTCGGACGGAGCGAGTCCCTTGGCGCGCAGACCGACCAGGAGACCGGCCATCTGGATCTCGGTAGCACTGCCGTCCATGAACCGGTCAAAGGCACCCTCCGCCTCGTCGGCGGTCAAATCATAGCCCTCGGCCACGCGCTCAAGGAGCCAGGTCAGGCTGGGATGGGTCATGATTCAGTCAGTTAGAGTCAGAGGGTGGGAAGGCTAATTGCGACGCGGGTTTTCGGCCAATCCCGCAACGCGTGGGCGTAGGCCTGACCGTCTCACTGTCGTAGCTTGGAGGGGGTCGTGCGCCTCGCTACCTTTCCCAAGTGGATGCCCCTGAATCGCTCCGTTTCCGCCTTACCGTCCAGTATGACGGGGCGGCGTTCCACGGCTGGCAGGTCCAGCCCGACCGGCGTACGGTGCAGGGTGACCTCGAGTCCGCCCTCTCCCGACTGGCCGACTCACCACGCTCGGTCATCGGGTCAGGACGAACCGACACCGGGGTGCATGCTACAGGACAAGTCGCATCCGTCGATATGCCGGCGACCTGGGACGCGGCCCGGCTGCGCAAATCTCTGAACTCGGTCCTGTCAGACGACGTCTGGGTCGAATCGATCGCATCCGCAGCAGCGGACTTTCACCCCCGTTACGATGCGCTGAAGCGCACGTATCGGTACGAAGTAGGACTGCGCCCCGAGAGCGCCTCGCCCTTCCACCGGCGTTGGTGCTGGCCTCTCGGTGGCTCGGGCGGACACCCACCCACAATCGATAGATCGCGACTGGACCGCGCAGCCGATGTGATCGCTGGGGAGCACTCCTTCGAGGCCTTTGCCAAGGCCGGCCAGCCGGAGCGTGGAACGCGGTGCCACGTGCGCTCCGCATTCTGGATCGACACCAATCTGGGCGTGCGTTTCACCGTCACGGCCGATCGTTATCTGCATCATATGGTGCGGTACCTAACGGGCACGATGATCGACGTGGCCCTTGGTCGACGCCCGCTTGAGGATATGGCTAGGTTACTCGACTCTCATGCGGAACTGATCACATCGCCCCCTGCACCTCCCGAGGGTCTCTTCCTCCATCGGGTGACGTATCCGGGGGATGAAGCGGCCGGACCGAAGCTGATTCCACAACCGAACGGACCAGGAGCCTCCTGACCTAATGAAGATCTTTCTCGACACTGCCGAACTCTCAGAGATTCGGCGAGCTGCGGATGCGGGCCTCATCGACGGTATCACGACGAATCCGTCCCTGGTCGCCAAGGTGGCCGACGGCGACGTCACCGGTATGTACCGGGAGATCTGCGAGGCCGTGGATGGCCCTGTGTCACTTGAAGTGGTGGCACTCGACAGGGAGACCATGGTGTCGGAAGGGCGCAAGCTGGCGGCCATCCATGAGAATGCGGTGGTCAAGGTTCCCCTGACCGAAGACGGCCTGAAGGCGTGCCGCGATCTCGTCGCCGAAGGGC
>Ga0209631_10003504_pt1 | contig 17985 bp, 19 predicted proteins | sample COG_08_FD_184752 | JGI IMG/M metagenome (GOLD analysis project Ga0209631, IMG submission 184752) | Pelagic Microbial community sample from North Sea - COGITO 998_met_08 (SPAdes) (version 2) | ecosystem: Environmental > Aquatic > Marine > Neritic zone/Coastal water | place: Helgoland, sampling...
CTTTACTTAGAAATAAAAATTTAAAGTTTATTAACAAAGATGTCCAAATAAAAGTAATGAATAATGAAACAAGATTTTCTAATAAATACAAAAAAAATGAACTTTTAAAAATTAATATTGCTCATAATGAAGGTAATTTCTTTACTGATGATAATCATTTACAAGAACTAAACGATAATAATTTAATTGCATTCAAATATTGTGATGAAAAAGGTATTATTAATGAAGAATCAAACCCAAATGGATCATTAGAAAACATTGCAGGAATTTATAATTCTAAAAAAAATATTTTAGGAATGATGCCACATCCTGAAAGAATGGTTGATAAATTAATTTCTAATACAGATGGCATAAACTTATTTTCAAGTTTACTCAATTGATAAAGATGATGATTGACAATAAAATAATTGAAAAACACGGATTAAAATTAGAAGAGTATGACAATATTAAAAAATTACTAAAAAGAGATCCTAATTTATTAGAATTAGGAATTTTTTCAGCTATGTGGAATGAGCATTGTTCTTATAAATCTTCTAGATTACATTTAAAAAAACTACCTACTGAAGGAAAACAAGTCATACAAGGACCTGGAGAAAATGCCGGTGTAATTGATATAGGAGATAATGATGCAATCGTATTTAAAATTGAAAGTCATAACCATCCGTCTTATATAGAACCATATCAAGGAGCGGCAACTGGTGTCGGTGGTATTTTAAGAGACGTATTTACAATGGGTGCTAGACCTATCGCGCTTTTAAATTCTATTCATTTTGGATCCCCAAGCCATCAAAAAACTAAAAGTTTACTTAATGGAGTTGTTTCTGGAATAGGTGGTTATGGAAATTGTATTGGAATACCAACTGTAGCAGGTGAAACTAAATTCAACGACACATATAATGAAAATATTTTGGTTAACGCTATGGCTGTAGGTCACGCTGATAAAGATAAAATTTTTTATTCAAAAGCAAAAGGATTAAATAAATCTGTAGTTTACGTTGGTTCTAAAACCGGTCGTGATGGGATACACGGAGCTTCTATGGCTTCAGCTGAATTTGACGATAATTCAGAGGAAAAAAAACCAACAGTTCAAGTGGGAGATCCTTTTACAGAAAAACTATTAATGGAGGCTTGTTTAGAATTAATGAAGGATAATTCAATAATTTCAATTCAAGATATGGGTGCTGCGGGATTAACTTCATCAAGTGTTGAGATGGCTTCAAAGGGATCTCTAGGTATTGAACTTGCGCTTGATAAAGTTCCATGTAGAGAAGAAAATATGACTCCTTATGAGATGATGTTATCTGAAAGCCAAGAGAGAATGCTGATAATATTAGAGGATGGAAAAGAAGAGTCAGCTAAAAAAATATTTGATAAATGGGATCTTGATTTTGTTATCATTGGTAAAACGACTAACACTAATAATCTGACCTTAAAGTTTAATAATCAAATTAAGGGAGAAATACCAATTGAAGCGTTAGCATCTAAAGCACCAATTTACAAACGAAAATGGGTTAGAAAAAAAATTTCCAAAAAGAAAATTGATTTAAAAACTTTAAAAAAAATTAAAATTGAGGATGCGTTGATAAAAATTTTATCCTCTCCAAACCATGCTAACAAAAGTTGGATTACAAGTCAGTTTGATCAAATGGTAATGTCTGACACATTGCAAAAATCTGGTTCAGATGCAGCAATAATTAGAATTCATAATAAAGATAAGGCCATAGCCGTCTCCGTAGATTCTTCAGCAAATTATTGTAAATCTCATCCGGTTACGGGTGGCAAACAAATTGTTAGTGAGAATTGGAGAAATTTGATTTCGGTTGGTGCAAAACCTTTAGCTATAACTAATTGTTTAAATTTTGGTAATCCAGAAAATGAAAAAGTTATGGGTGAATTTGCCGAATGTTTAGAAGGAATAAAAGAGGCATGTGAGTTTTTAAACTATCCAGTGGTATCAGGAAATGTATCTTTTTATAATGGTACGAATAAAAAAAATATTGATCCTACACCAGTAATTGGTGGTGTTGGTTTAATAAATAAATTAACAATTCCATTAAATCATGTTTTAAAAAAAGAAAAAAGCCCTGTACTCTTGATTGGTAAAACTTTTGGACATCTTGAACAAAGTTGTTTCTTAAAAGAAAATTATTCAATTTCTAACGGAAGCCCTCCTGAAATAAATTTGCTAAATGAAAAAAATAATGGAGAAATAGTTTTAAAATTAATTCAAGAAAATTTAATTTTATCTGCTCATGATGTTTCTAACGGAGGTTTATTAGTGGCATTGAGTGAGATGACTATGTCTTCGAATTATGGAATAAGAATACAAAAACCAAAAAAATTAACAAATAATATTGAATATTTTTTTGGTGAGGACCAAGGAAGATATATTCTCGAAATAGATGTTGATAAACTCTCAATTGCTGAAAAGATCCTAAAAGATAATAACATTTTTTTTGAAAAAATTGGTTATACTCAAAAAAATTACTTTGAAATTGACGGTGAACTAAAAATAAATGTTAAAGATTTATTTAAAATTAATAACGAATGGTATAATAAATATTAATGCCTTTACCAAAAGAAGAAATAATAAAACTTATTCAAGATTCTATATCAGATGCGTCCGTTGAAATTAAAGATTTAATGGGTGATAATAATCATTATGCTGCAATAATTAAGTCTAGTAAGTTTAATAACTTAAGTAAAATTGAGCAACACAAACTTGTATATAAGTCTTTAAAAGGTAAAATGGGAAATGAATTACACGCTTTATCAATAACCACAGAAGGAAAATAATGGAAATAAATGAAAAAATAAAAAAATTAATAAAAGAAAATACAGTTTGTTTATTTATGAAAGGAACTTCTGATGCTCCACAATGTGGATTCTCTATGGCTGTTTCAAATTCACTAAAACATTTGGGCGTAAACTTTAAAAGTATTAACGTTTTAGAAGATGAAAACTTAAGACAAGGAATAAAAGATTTTAGTGACTGGCCAACTATTCCACAACTTTATGTAAAAGGTGAATTTATTGGTGGTTGTGACATTGTAAAAGAAATGTTTGAAAGTGGTGAATTAAAAAAAGTACTTACTGAAAAAGAATTAATAAAGTGAGAACTTATATATACAAAACCTTAATAGCCGTGATTGCCCTAATAGTGGTCTTTGAATTTACAGTAGCAAAAACACTTAATAAAATAACTAAACAAACTGAAATATTGCTTACAAAAGAAGGCAGAAAAAAAATGGTTAAATCAATAAAAGTTGAAATGAAAAAAGCTATCAAAAAAGACAACTATTTAAAAAAAGATGAAAGAATTTTAATAAATAATTTTATTAATAAAATTAAAACTGAATTAAAAAACGTCGAATAATTTGCTAAAACAAATTTTAAAAAAAATTCACATTATTCATAATATTCATATTAAGCATAAATTTTTTATACGAAAAAAATCTTACTCTATGGAGGGAGAAGATTTAATTATATCTCAATATACAAAAAATATTAAAAATGGCTTTTATGTAGATGCAGGTTGCTATCACCCTCTTCACTTAAACAACACTTATCTACTTCATAAAAAAAATTGGAATGGAATAAATATTGATTTAAGTGAATTCTCTATTTCATTATTTAATTATTTAAGGCCAAATGATGTTAATATTAATTCTGCTGTATCTAACAAGGAAGGAGATATAACTTTTTACTATCAAAAAAAATTAAGTCAAATCACAACAACAAAGAAAAGTATTTCTCAAGAAAGAATGCAGGGCTTTATAAGAGAAAAGAAAATTAAGGCTCTATCACTAAGCTCAATTTTAGAAAACAGCAAATTTAAAAATAGAAAAATTGATTTTTTGAATATTGATGTAGAAGGAGCTGATCTTGAAGCGCTGCAATCACTTAATTTCAATACTTATAAACCTAAATTAATATGTGTGGAAATTATAGAAAAAGACTTGGACAATTCTAAAATTTTATTATTTTTAAAAAATTTGAAATATAAAAAAATTTGGTCAAGTGGGTCTCGTTTAAGCCATATATTTCTTGAAAATTGAAAAAATATTTTTTAATTACATCTAAGAAGTTTACCTGTTATAAATTTCTCTTTCTGAAATAATAACTTAAAATGAGTTTCAAAAATACTTACACAGTTGTAAGGCATACTTTTTTTTAAATTTCTCACATTCTGAACTGCTAAAAAAGGTCTTTTATAATCAGTATCAATTTTTTGCCAAATATCGAAACAATTGAATTTTGATTTATCTAAAAAAGGTTCTACACTATGTATTGGATTTACTAGAATGCACGTTTTTTCATAATCCAATTTAGATATTTGTTTTGCGATTTCTCTTCCACTGATACCTTGGTACTCTAACTCAAACTTTTCTGTTAAATCGACATATCGAGATGGAATGTTAAACCAAACATATTGATAAGGATTAATTTTTATATTTTCTGTTATAAAAAAAATAATCGATAAAACTCCAATTAGATAAAATAATTTTTTTGAAAATAAATAAAGTGATACTAGCCCTATAATAAAAATTAAAGGGACTAAAAACATTACTTGTCTTATTTCGTCGTACAAATGAACTTTTTTAAAAATTAAAAAGAATATTATTATAATTATTGACAATAAAATATTTCCAAAAAAAATTGATGTTTTTTTATTTTCAAATATTTTTTTCTCGGTAATTGGAAGTATAATAATTCCTAACAATATTAATAAGGGTATTTTAACTGCAAGCCAAATTAGTAAGTATGTGGAAGGTAAATCTTTAGCGTACATTATGCGGCCAAATGTAGTTGTACCTACATTATTAAAATGATTTGCATTAATTTTTATTGTTTCGATCAATAAAAAAGGATCTATCCAAAAAAAAGGGTTAAGTAGAAAGGTAAATATAATTGTACTCGATAAAAAAAATAAAATCTTTAGATAAAATTTTTTAAAGAATTTAATAAAATTATTTTCATATATGCTTAAAAATAACATTAATAGAATTAAGTATTGAATAAATATTAAAATTCCTGCAATTCTTACAGACAAGAGATATGCTGTCGTAAAGGAAATAAATAAAAGATGTATTAAATTAATTTTATTTTTTTTAATAAGGATCTCAAATAAAATGAAACTTAAATAGGTGCACATCAGCCAAACTGACATGAATGGAACATCTTTTGGGCTAAACATAGCTTGGCCAAAAAGATATGGATACGTTAAATATACTATTGAACCAATAATACAAAAATTTTCATTATTAATTAACTTTTTTAGAATTAAATAAAAGAAAATTCCTGAGATAAAGAAAAATAAAAAAACTACAAAATGTTTTGCTACAAGTTTTGCTCCAAAACTATCTAAATTATTTTTTAGAATAGGTAGTTTTTTTATAAAATGTTGAATTGGTTGTGAAATTAATTGAAACCCAATTCCATAACCGACAAAGTTTTTTACTTCAGCATCAAATTTTTTTCTATTAAATTTTTCCTCTTTACTAATATCTTTAGAAATATCTTTTATTAAATTTACGTTAAATTTCCAATTTAATTCTTCATATCTTTCATCAAATGAAATACCAGTGTTTAAAGAGCTATAAGAACCTATTAGGAAATAAAATAATAAAAATATAGAAAATAATTTTTTTTTAACATGATTCATTAGAATATAACTATAATAGAGTTTTAATAAATTAAACTAAAGATTTAATTGTTCGCTGATTTGCTAGGTATTTATTTATTACCTTGAGTAATATTCAATTACTAAACTTGGCTCCATAATTACTGGAAAAGGAACTTCTGAAAACTTAGGAATTCTTATTAATTTTGCAGTTTTATTTTTATCGTCTAATTGAATATATTCCGGAACATCTCGTTCTTTACTTTGTAAGGACCCATCTATAACAGTTAGTTTTTTAGATTTCTCTCTTACTTCAATTAAATCTGTATCTTTTACAACGTAGCTGGCAATATTAACTCTTTTTTTATTAACTGTAATATGGCCATGATTGATCATTTGTCTTGCAGAAAAAACTGTAAGAGCAAATTTAGCTCTGTAAATAACTGTGTCTAATCTACTCTCAAGTAATGCAATTAAATTTTCTGTTGTGTCGCCTCTTGTAGATAATGCTTTTCTATAAATATTTCTGAATTGTCTTTCATTAATATTTCCGTAATAAGCTTTTAACTTTTGTTTGGCCTGAAGTTGCACACCATAATCTGTTGGTTTACCTCTTTTATTTTGTCCATGTTGGCCTGGAGGATACGCTCGAGAATTAAAAGGACTCTTAGGTCTACCCCAAATATTAGCTTTTAATCTTCTATCTACTTTATGTTTTGATTTAAGTCTTTTTGTCATGCTTAATTAGAATGTGTTTACAGGGTTTCAGGTCTATTTGTCAATTATGGTTTAATATTTTTTTTACTTAGAGAACTAATAATACTAGCTAAAATCCTCAATTCTTTGTCATTTGGCTCTAGTCTATAGATTAGATTGTTAATATTCAATAACATTGACTGTTTCTTTTCTTTTGGAAGAAAAAAATTTTTTTCATCAAGTAATTTAAGCAAATGTTTAATTAGTGAATTAATTTTGCTTTTGGATGAAATTTTGATGCTAGTCCTGCTATTGTAAAATGATCTTTCATTAAATATCTTAAATATTTCATAACACACAATAGTTAAAGAGTGAGATAAATTTAATGATTTAAATTTAGGCGATGTTGGAATTTGCAAAACATAATTTGAGAATGATAAATCATCATTACTAAGTCCTGATGCCTCAGGACCAAACATTAATCCAAATTTAGAATCTTTTTTCTTTTTAACGAGTTTTATAAAATTATTTAAAGAAATATGTTTTTTATTTATGTCCCTACGTCTTGCGCTTAAAGATATCACTATGTCAAATGTGCCAATAGCACTATCTGTTGTATTAAAAAGCTTTGCTTTATTGATTATATCATAAGCTCCCACAGAAGTTGCTTTAGTCTTATGATTTGGAAAAATAATTTTTGGAGAAACTATATGAAGTTTAGTAAAACCAAAATTTTTCATAGATCGAGCGCAGGCACCAATATTCTCACCTAGTTGCGGCTTAACTAAAATAAATCCAAATTTATTTTTCATTAAAATTAGCAGGAGCTTTTTCTTTATAAAGTTTATAATCTAAACTATCTATCAACGCCTTAAAAGATGCTTCAATTATATTTGGAGAAACTCCAATAGTAAACCAACTTACTCCACTTTTATCTGTGCTTTCAATTAAAACTCTTGTAGTCGCTTCGGTGCCTGTGTTTAAAATTCTTACTTTGTAATCCAACAACTTTAAATCTGAAAAAAAATTGTAATATTTTTCTACTTTTTTAAAATTTGACCTTATTGCATTATCTAGCGCATTAACTGGACCATTACCCTCACCATTACATTCAATTTTTTTTCCATCGATAAGAAATACTACATTTGCTTTTGTTGAAATCTTATTAAATTTAGAAACATTTACGTTATAGCTTTCCACTTTTAAATATTCTGGAACTTTGCCTAATAAACGATTAGCCAATAATTCAAAAGAAGCATCTGCACCATCATAAGAATATCCACTAAATTCTCTTTCCTTAACTTCATCTAAAATTTTTTGTATATTTTTATCTTTTGCATTAATTTTTACACCATATTTTTCTAGTCTAGACAAAATGTTTGATCTACCGGCTTGATTAGAAACAATAATGTTTCTGTGATTGCCTATTAGTTTGGGATCTACATGTTCATATGTTTTAGGATCTTTTTGAACAGCTGAAACATGTAAACCACCTTTGTGAGAAAAAGCTGATGCGCCTACGTAAGGGAGGCTTTTATTGGGTTTCCTATTTAAAATTTCATCAAGTAACCTTGAACACTCTGTCAAAGTAGATAATTTTTCTTCTTTGATATTTAAACTATATTTATCTTTAAAAATTTTTTTAAGAGAAAGGGTTGGTATCAATGACATTAAATTTGCATTTCCACATCTTTCACCAAGTCCATTAATTGTTCCTTGTACTTGTCTAACACCAGCTTGTATTGCGGCTAAAGAGTTTGCTACCGCATTTTCAGTATCATTATGAGCATGTATTCCTAAGTTTTTTCCAGGAATAACTTTAGTAACATTGGAGACTATTTCTCCAATTTCATTTGGAAGAGTTCCTCCATTAGTATCACACAAAACCAACCATCTAGCACCTTGATCAAATGCATATTTAAGACAATCTAAAGCATAGTCAGGATTAGACTTGTAACCATCAAAAAAATGCTCAGCATCAAATAAAAATTCTTTTCCATTTTTAACAATATGTTTGGCGGTTTCTTTTATATTTTCTAAATTATCCTCATTTTTAATTCCTAGTGCAATTTTGACATGAAAATCCCAAGCTTTACCAACAACACAAACAGCAGGACAAGGAGCATTTATCAAAGGAGATAGTGATGGATCATTTTCTGCGCTTCTTCCTGTTCTTTTTGTCATGCCAAAAGCTGTGAAAATACTTTTATCTAATTTTAAAGGTTTTGAAAAAAATTCAGTATCTACAGGATTTGCACCAGGCCAACCACCTTCAATATAATCTATGCCAATTTCAGAAAGAACTTTTGCTATTTTATTTTTATCTTCAACTGAAAAATCCACTCCTTCAGTTTGAGCTCCATCTCTTAATGTTGTGTCAAAAATAAATATTTTTTCCTTACTCATTTGTATTTCCAATTAGTTTTATCTTTTTGATCTTCAATAATTATGCCTTTATCCAGCAACTCTTTTCTAATTGAGTCTGCCAATTCAAAATCTCCTTTTTTCTTGGCTGACAGTCTTGCATTTATCTTTTGTAAAATGAATTTTTCTGAAATATCTGTATTTGATTTTTTTAAATTATCCCACTGATTTTTATCTAAATCAAATAAACCTAATATTCTACATGCACTATTAAAAGATTTTTTACTTTTAGCGTCTCCTTTATTAGCGCTGTTGTAAAGTTCATGTATTTTAGCAACAAATCCTGGTGTATTTAAATCATCTAAAAGATTTTCTACTTCGTCTAAGGAAATTACATTATCGGATCCGTCATAAAGATTATACCATTTGTCTATTGTAGCTTTTTGATTTTTTAAAAGTGTATCGTTCCAATCTAGTGGTTGACTATAATGAGCGCTTAATAAAGCAAGTCTTACAACTTGACCTGAATATTTTTTTACTGCATTAGATATAGTTACAATATTGCCCAACGATTTAGACATTTTTTCATTATTAATAGTTACAAAGCCATTATGAACCCAATAATTTGAAAATTCATTAGTAGAGTTATTGCAACATGACTGTGCAATTTCATTTTCATGATGAGGGAAAATAAGATCCAATCCACCTCCATGAATATCAAATTGTTTACCAAGATATTTTTCGCTCATTACAGAACACTCTAAGTGCCACCCTGGTCTTCCTTTTCCCCACGGTGAGTCCCAACCTGGGTCTTCATCTTTAGATGGTTTCCATAAAACAAAATCCATAGGATTTTTTTTTAACTTGGAAACCTCGATTCTTGTCCCTGATTTTAATTCATCTAAATTTTTATTTGATAGTTTTCCGTATTTTTTAAATGAGGTAACAGAAAAATAAACATGTCTTTCGGACTCATATGCAAATTCCTTTTTTATAAGAGATTTCGTCATCTCTATCATTTCTTGAATGTGTTCTGTTGCCTTGGGTTCTTTTGTTGGCTTTAAGCAATTTAAAGCTTTACAGTTTTCATGAAAAACTTTTGAAATTTCCTTAGTTATTTCGTTTATTGGCTTATTAGTTTTTTTTGAAGCTTCAATTATTTTATCATCAATATCTGTAATGTTTCTTACATAATTAACATTTCCATAAACCAATTTTAATATTCTGAACAAGATATCAAAAACTACAAGTGTTCTTGCATTACCAACATGAGGGTTGTCATATACTGTTGGACCACATGCATACATGGTAATTTGTTTAGAATTTATTGGTTTAAATAATTCTTTTTTTCGAGTTAAAGAATTAGTGATTTTTAAATTATGTTTCATTAAATTTACAAACTGGTATTGGTTCAATTTTATGAAGATTTTTCTTCCTGATTTCTAAGTATTTTTTGTAGTTTGGGTCTTGATTGTCTTCCATAGCTTTTTCTAACTCAGTATAAGTCATTCCTAATTGATCTAAATCATTTCTTCCATCGTTCCAAAGTCCATCTGTTGGTTCTGCATCAATGATTTTTTGAGAAACACCTAAATACTTTCCAAGTTCCCATACTTGTGTCTTATTGCAATCAGCGATGGGAGAAATATCAACTCCACCATCACCATATTTTGTATAAAAACCAACACCAAAATCCTCTACTTTGTTACCAGTTCCAACTACAATTCCTGAGTTAGCCGCTGCAACTTGATAAAGTGTGGTCATTCTTAATCTTGCTCTAGAATTAGCAAATCCATGATCATTACTAAATTCACTAAGTTTTTTTTCAAAATTTTTAAATAAATCCTCTAATTCTAAAGTTTTATGCTCAACATTATCAAATTTTTTAGTTAACCAATTACCATGTTCAATACTTAAATCATGCTGTAATTTAATTTGTTTAATTGGCATACTAAGGACAATTGTTCTTCTTTTGGTTAAAGCACAAATTGTGCTAACAACTGAAGAGTCAATGCCTCCCGATATGCCGATTATTAAAGATTTTGGATCAAAGGATGTGTTATCACAATAGTTATTGATCCAATCAACAATAATTTTTACTCTTTTTTCTACATTCATAATAATCTTTTTATAATCCTTTTCAGGATTCTATCTTAATGATTATATAATAATCATTAAGACGCTGCTTTAATAATATTTTTTGAATATTTTGAATTTTTCTTTATTTCATCAGAAATTAAGAACGCTAACTCTAAAGCTTGTGATGCGTTTAGTCTTGGATCACAATGTGTTCTATATCTATTAGATAAATCTTCATCAGAAATTTTTTGAGCACCACCTGTACATTCAGTTACATCTTGACCAGTCATTTCTACATGCAATCCTCCCGCATAACTTCCTTCTGCATGATGCACACCAAAAACATTTTTAACTTCTTGAAGTACGCTATCAAATGGACGGGTTTTTAATCCTGTTGCAGCTTTAATTGTATTTCCGTGCATTGGATCGCATGACCAAATTACTTTTAAACCTTCTTTTTTAACAGCTCTTATCAATTTAGGTAGATACTCCTCAACTTTGTTTGCCCCGAATCTAGAAATTAATGTAATCCTTCCAGCTTCATTTTTAGAATTTAAAATATTACATAAGTTTATTAGTTCTTCTGGCTTCAAGGTTGGCCCACATTTTATTCCTATTGGATTTTCTATACCTCTACAAAATTCTACATGAGCTCCATCTGGTTGTCTTGTTCTATCACCGATCCAAACAAAATGAGCTGATGTATCGTGATATTCACCAGTCGTTGAGTCAACCCTAGTCATTGCTTCTTCAAACGGTAATAACAAAGCTTCATGAGATGTATAAAAATTAACAGTTCTCAATTTTCGATTAGTGTCTGGGTTAATTCCGCATGCCTCCATGAACGATAAAGCGTCACTAATTCTATCTTCAATGTCTTTATATTTTCCTTTTGTTTTTTCGTTTATAAAACCTAAATTCCATAAATGAACTTGCCTTAAGTCTGCAAATCCACCTTGTGAAAATGCTCTAATCAAATTTAGAGTGGATGCAGCTTGAGAGTAAGCTCTAAATAATCTTTTAGGATCTGGAATTCTTGCGCTTTCAGAAAATTCTGTTCCATTAATATTGTCACCTAAATAACTAGGTAATTCCTTATCACCTTTTTTTTCCACAGGTGAACTTCTTGGTTTAGAAAATTGACCTGCAATTCTTCCAACTTTAACTACCGGCATAGATGCAGAATAAGTTAAAACCAAAGACATTTGTAAAATAGCTTTTAATGTGTCTCTGATGTTATCTGGATGAAATTCAGCAAAACTTTCCGCACAGTCTCCGCCTTGTAATAAAAAAGCTTTACCATCAACAACATCTGCTAAAGATTTTTTTAACGATCTTGTTTCACCCGCGAAAACTAAAGGAGGATATTTTTTTAATTTTCCTAGAACCATATCAAGTTCTTTCTCATCTGTATAAACAGGTAAGTGTTTTGCAGGAAATTTTTTCCAGTTATTTGGGTTCCATTTTTTCATATTCAACCTGGGATATATATAGAGCATTGTTAAAAAATATTCAACAAAATGTAAGTTTATTTTTTATTAATTAGGATTTTTTTTTAAAAAATCTATGTATTGAACAACTTTTTGGTAATCATCATCTGTAATATCTTTATAACTTAGGCCAAATTTATTTTTTACGCAAAGGGCAACATGGGCGTATGCATTTCTTCCCTTTGGGTGATTTTGATGATCTGGAAGTTTACTCTCCAAATAATCGCCAGCTTCCTGAATTATTTTCCACAGTTTGCTTGAGTTTTCTTTATTCACTCTATTTTATTTATATTTTTCTACTTTTTTATTTAGTGAAATAATAATCAAATCAATGCTAAGTTTTGGATACTTCTTTTTAAATATTTTTTTTATTTTTCTAAAAGAGTTTTTGTGTACTTTTGTTTCTTGAATTTTAGAAAAATTTTTTTTTCCACTTATAATTTTTGCAGCACCACAATCACGATGATTAATTACTATAAGTTTTTTTATTTTATGCAATTTAATTGAAGCATCAATGTTTTCCCAAAAAGTTTTATGCCATTTTTTAAATTTAATAGCTGTAACACCTATTGCGGCTCCTGCTATTGTAAAAGAGCTATATTTGCCATTTAAATTTTTTTTCTTTAAATAATTATAAACAATAGGTTGAAATCTTGGATCCATGCAAGACAAAACCATTGCTTTATAATTTGTTTTCACTTTATTCTACAGTTACTGATTTTGCTAAATTTCTTGGTTTATCTACATCACAATTTTTTAATAAAGCAACATGATAAGCTAACATTTGAAGTGGTAACGTTAGTAATATAGGTGACAATAAATAGTCCAAGTGAGGAACTCTCAAACCAAATCTAATATTTTCATTTAAAGATTCTTTTTTATTATCTGTAATAAAAAGAATTTTTCCACCTCTCGCTATTACTTCCTGCATATTTGAAAGAGTTTTTTCAAAATACTTGTCTTTAGGTGCTAAAATTATTACGGGAAGACCTTCTTCAATTAATGCGAGTGGACCATGTTTCATTTCACCGGCTGGATAACCTTCGGCATGTAAATAAGATAATTCTTTTAATTTTAAAGCTCCTTCTAAAGCAATCGGGAAAGAAGATCCTCTACCTAAAAACATTGATCCTTTTGCAGAAAGAAATTCTTTTGCCATAAGTTGAACGTTATTTTCAGTATTAATGCATTCTTTAATAGCATTAGGTAGTTTTGTTAAATTTTTTATATTTTTTTCATATGTATTCTTATCAATGTCTTTTCTAACTATAGCTAGTTTTAAGCATAAAATGTAGAGAACTGTTAATTGACCTAAAAATGCCTTAGTGGAGGCAACCCCAATTTCAGTACCAGCATGAATAGGTAAAACCCAATCAGAATTTCTAGCAATTGTACTTTCAATGACATTTACAATTGAACATGTTTTTACATTATTTTTTTTACATAATTCTAATGCAGCTGATGTATCAGCTGTTTCTCCTGATTGTGAAACAAAAATATAAAGATTTTTAGAATTAAATTTTAATTTTCTGTATCTAAACTCTGATGCAATATCTATTTCAATATCAATTGTCGTTAATTCTTCAAACCAATATTTAGCAGTCAAGCATGAATTATAAGCAGTCCCACATCCAATCAAAACAATTTTATTTATATTATCCGGTTCAATAGGGAAGTTAATAATATTGATATTTTTTTTAAGACTATCAACATATTCATTTATACAATTTTTTATAGTATTAGGTTGTTCATAAATTTCTTTTAACATGAAGTTTTTATATTCACCTTTATCAATTGTAATTTCATCTTCTGACATTGTGTGAATTTTTTTGTTAATTTTTTTTAATTTTTTATCATAAAAACTAACTTGATCTTTTGTTAGAACACATAAATCTCCATCATCAAGATAAGAAATTTTATTTGTCATTGATTTTAATGCATAAGAATCTGAGCCTATATAGTTTTCTTCTTTAGCATAACCTACAGCTAACGGACTACCTCTTCTTGCTCCAATTATTATATTCGAAAAATTTTTAAATATTATTCCTAGTGCAAAACTTCCCTTTAATTTTTTCAATGTATTAAATACAGCCTCTAAAGGTTCGTCGTCTTTAAGTGCTTCTGTAATTAAAAGTGTTATTACCTCTGTATCTGTCTGCGACTTAAACTTTAATCCTTTAGATTCTAATTCTTTTTTTATTTCATCAGAATTTTCTATAATTCCATTATGAACAACAGAAACTTGTTCGGTTGAATGAGGATGTGCATTAATAACATTAGGAACTCCATGTGTTGCCCACCGAACATGTCCTATACCTATGCTCCCATTTGATGGAGATTTAAACAAAATTTTTTCTAACTCCTCTACTCTGCCTGAACATTTTTTTTCATTAATACTATCTTGTGTCAAAGTTGCCAAACCAGCTGAATCGTAACCTCTATATTCTAATTTTTTCAAAGAGTTTATTATGTTTATTGAAACGGGCTTATTACTTGCTATACCAATTATTCCACACATTATTTTTTTTTTCTTTTATAATTTTTGATTTCTAACTGTGATGACCTTGTTATTGCTAAAGATTTTTTTTTTACATTTTTAGTAATTACTGACCCTGCTCCGACAATACTATCTTTATCAATTTTAATTGGTGCAACTAAGGATGAATTAGAACCAATAAACACATTGTCAGAGATTTTTGTTTTAGATTTTTTTATCCCATCGTAATTACAAGTTATTGTGCCTGCCCCAATATTAGAATTTTTTCCAATTGATGCATCGCCTATGTAAGACAAGTGATTAACTTTGGAATTTATATTTATGCTTGATTTTTTTGTTTCAACAAAATTTCCTATTTTTGTATTACTTTTTAAAATTGTACCTTCTCTTAATCTTGCGTAAGGACCCACAATAACATTTTTTTCAATCCTGGTTCCCTCAATGTGTGAAAAGGATTTGATATATGAATTGTCTCCAATTTTTACTTTTGGCCCAAAAACAACATAAGGTTCTACAGTTACATTTTTTCCAAAGGAAGTGTCTTTAGATAAAAAAATTGTTTCAGGGGCAATTAAATTAACTCCTTTTGCTAATACTTTATTCCTTAGAAGCTCTTGAGAAATTCTGTAAGAATTAGCTTTATTTAATTTATTTTTTGTTTTCATTTAATTTTTATTTACATTATTAATATGGGTGAAATAAGTCACAAAATATTTCTTTTTAATACTTTAAAAAATGACTCAAATTTATACTATTCTTTTTGATTTAGATGGAACAATAGTTAATACAGCTCCAGATTTAATGGCTGCGCATAACCATGTAATGAAAAAATTTGGACACGAAGAAAAAAAAATGTCTGACATCAAATCTCTAGCTGGGAAAGGTGCCTGGGTAATGATGCAGAGATCTTTCAAACAGGAGATAAAAGATGAAAAAATAAAAAAAGCTATGACTAAAGAATTCATTGATTTTTATGCAAAAAATATTGATAAAAATAGTGAACCATTAGAGGGAGCTATTGATTTTTTTGAATGGGCAAAAAATAAAAATATTTCAATGGCTGTTTGTACAAATAAACAAGAAAATTTAGCAGTAGATCTTTTAAAAAAATTGGATATTTATAAATATTTTGATTATGTCGCTGGTTGCGATACCTTTTCTTTTAATAAACCAAATCCAAGACACTTAACTAATGTTGTCGAAATAATCGGTGGTAATTTAAAAAAAACAATTATGATAGGAGATAGTGAAGTTGATGCTGACTCTGCTCATAATGCTAATTTGCCATTTGTATTAGTTGAAGATGGATATACTGAGAAATCTGAAAAAGAAATTAAACACGATGAATTAATCAGTAACTTTATAGGTTTTGAAAAAATAATAGAAAAATATTTATGATAAACTTTGCTTTATTTTCAGCATTATCTGCTTTTTATTTTACAATGTTTTTTACACCTGGTCCAAATAACGCAATGCTTACAGCGTCTGGGATGAAGTTTGGTTTTGTAAGAACTTTACCTCATTTAATTGGAATTCCTTTAGGTCACATTTTACAAATTGGTTTAACTTGTTTTGGTTTAGCAAATTTGTTTTTACTTTATCCTCAGGTTCAATTTTATATGAAAATTTTATGTTTTATTTACTTGGTTTATTTAGGATGGAAAATGATTGGTTCATTCAGTATGATCCAAAAAGAAACAGGTAGGCCTTTAAGATTTTATGAGGCATCTTTATTTCAATTTATAAATCCAAAAGCATGGTCGATTGCTGTAACAGTTGCATCAGGTTTTTTCCCCACAGAAGAAAATATCTTTATTGGAGTTGCGTTTGTTACTATTACAGCAGCTGTAATATGTTTTCCAACAATAAGTTTATGGGCTCTTTTTGGGAGTGGACTAAGAAAATTTATAACTGATGTTAAAATTAAAAAAATTATCGAATATTTACTAGCTGTTCTATTAGTTTTGACCGGTTTTTTTATATTACTTAAATAATCTTTGATTTTTATACTCTGCTCTAATATAAATTTCTCGAATGCATTTTACTAAAAAAACAGTTACAGAAAAACGCTCAAATTTTGTTAAAACTTTACAATCAAAAAAATTGCTGAGATTTCCGGGAGCATATAATCCTCTTTGTGCAAAACTAATTGCTGAAATAGGTTTTGACGGAGTTTATATTTCAGGGGGTGTTATGTCGAATGATCTTGGATTACCAGATATTGGCTTAACAACATTAGATCAAGTTAGTTATCGAAGTGGACAAATATCAAGAGTTACAGATCTTCCGACTATTGTTGATATTGATACCGGTTTTGGAAATTGTAAAAAAACAATAGAAAAATTTGAGGCAAAAGGTTTAGCTGGATGCCATTTAGAAGATCAAATAGCTGAAAAAAGATGTGGTCATCTAGATAATAAGGAACTTGTATCAACAAATGAAATGGTAAAAAAAATTCAAGAGTCAGTTAAGGCAAGAAAAGATAAAAAATTTTTAATTATTGCAAGAACGGATGCTAATTCTGTTGAGGGACTAGATAAAACATTAGAGAGAATTAAAGCTTATGAGGATGCTGGAGCCGATATGATTTTTCCTGAGGCTATGAAAGATGAAAGTGAATTTGAAAAAGTCAGAAAAGTAGCAAAAGGGTATTTGCTCGCTAATATGACTGAGTTTGGAAAATCTAAATTGTTAAATAAAAAACAATTAGAAAATTTAGGTTATAACATTGTAATTTATCCTGTGAGCACACAACGACTTGCAATGCAAAATGTAGAAATAGGTTTAAAATCTATATTCAATGATGGTCATCAAAACAATATTATTGACAAAATGCAGACCAGAAAAAGGTTGTACGAGTTAGTAGAATATGAGAAATACAATACTTCAGATAAGAAAATTACAGATTTTTCTACGGAGGGACATGAATAATGAGTGAAGAAATTAAAAAAGGTTTATTAGGAATAGTCGTGGATGAAACAACTATTTCACATGTTGTTCCTGAGTTAAGTGCATTAACTTACAGAGGATATAAGGTTCAAGACCTTTGTGATAAGTGTGATTTTGAAGAGGTTGCTTATCTTGTTCTACATGGAGAGCTACCAAGTAAAGCTCAATTAAAAAAATTTTCAAAAGAGGAAAAATCAAACAGAAAACTTTCTAAAACTATAATAAAAAATATTGAGCAAATGCCAAAAAATGCTCATCCAATGGATGTAATTAGAACTTGCGTAAGT
>Ga0209631_10003507_pt1 | contig 17969 bp, 11 predicted proteins | sample COG_08_FD_184752 | JGI IMG/M metagenome (GOLD analysis project Ga0209631, IMG submission 184752) | Pelagic Microbial community sample from North Sea - COGITO 998_met_08 (SPAdes) (version 2) | ecosystem: Environmental > Aquatic > Marine > Neritic zone/Coastal water | place: Helgoland, sampling...
GATGTTGTGTGATGGTTTATCCGAAATTGTTGTCAAAATATTTTGTCAAGAGAGAGACTTGAACGCATTTCGAGGACGAATCACAAATTTTTTTTTTTGCAAAAACAGAAGACCAAAAACAACGACATAAAAAAAAATTTAATTGAGCGCAAAAAAAAGTTTCTCCTCTCTCTGTGAGATGCACTACTACTTTTAATAAGAGAGAATAAGAAGAAGAGAAGAAATCGAGAGAGGAAAAAGAGATGTCCTTTACGACGAATTCTTTTTTATCGTCGTCGCCCTCCTCTTCGTCTTCGTGTTGTCGATTCAGTCGTCGTTTATTACGTCGTCTTCGAGATGATGATGATGATTTTGTGCATCGCAGACGACGACATCTTTGTCGGATTGTACGAATGGGAAAAGAAACGACAAAGTCTCCTCCTCCGCCTCCGACGAGAGAACAGCCGAAGAAGAAGAAAACAAAGAAAATAAAGAAAATAAGAGAGGTGGATTTCAGCGGGAACGCGAGGAACGATGAATTCGTCCCCGCGTTCTTCTCATCAGAAGAAGAAGAAGAAGAGATGAGGAATGTTTTTAACGAGGCGGAAACAACAACAACACCTGCGACGACGACGACGACGAGAAAAGTGAAAATGGCGAAACGACAACCGAGTTTGAATAATGACGATGAGAACATCGATAACAGTTCTTCTTCTTCTTCTTCCTCGTCGTTTACGTCGCAGTTTCGAGCGCAGTTTAAGCGAATATTCCTTCCGGACGGGTTCCCGAACACGGTTTCGAGAGACTATTTGCCTTGGCTGAAATGGCAAATGCTTTCGTTATTTTTTCGCGACGTTTTGGAAGTGCTCTCGGCGCAGTCGTTATTGGTTGCAGTCGGGATGGACGTGAATCAAGCGAACGCGGCGGCACCCGTGGCAGGGGCGGCGAAGTGGGTGTTGAAAGACGGGACCGGCGGTTTAGCGACGTTAGCGTTGGGGGCGCTGAATACGAAAAAGTTTGACGAGAATCCAAAATTCTTTTGGTCGACGGCGAATTCATTGGAAGACGTGTCTCGGGCGATGGAGTTGTTGACGCCGCTGTTTCCGTCGCATTTTTTGTTGATTGCAGGAACCGCGACGTTTGTGAGAAGTGCCGCGTTGACGGGGAGATCGTCGCTCATCAACGGGACGTTCATGACGCATTTCTCTCGAAACGAAAACGCCGGAGATATACGGACGAAATTAGAAGTACAAGGACGATGGTTACAAATCGCCGCGTTGCCGGTTGGCATCGCGCTTTTCAGAGCCGTCACGAACGGGTTAGAGTTGGATTTTGCGACGAACAGTTTAGGCCAAGAGATGAAAGGCGTGACGGTGGGCGTAGCCACGTACGGTTCCATGCTCTTCGCGCACTCGTTTTGTTGCTACATGGCGGCGAAAAGCTTGAATTTTGAGACGTTGAGTCGTAAACGCGCGTTGATTCAAGCCAAAACGTTTGTGGAATCGAACGGTAAAAACGTTTTGTCCGTCGAAGAAGTCAGCGACGTCGAAGGGGTCTGGTGGAGCAAAGAGGAAAAGTACTTAAAAGCGTGTAAATTAGGAGTCGCGCCGGACGTCGTTTCCGGCAACGATTGGGAGGCGTTTGAAAGAGTGAGAGAGAATGTTTTCGCGAACGAAAACTTTGTCGCCAACGTCGTTCGAGACCTAACGAGGACGACGAAAGAAGATAACAATAATACTGATGATGATATCATCGTCGCGTGCATGCTCACCAACGACGCGGGCGTGCGAGACGTTTTGAGCGCGTCTTTGGTTGTCTCCAAACTGATGATGACGATGAAACAACAACAACAAAATAACCTTATGTCGTTGCTCAAAGACGCGCTTTTGTTCGCCAAGGCAAACGTCGAATCGTTTGAACTCCAACTGAAAGAGACCGGATTTCGCGTGGACGTAATACAAACCGGAGACGCGCCGAGGTTTGAAATCGTTGAAAATGATGATGATATACTCTGACTTTATCCTGTGCTGTAGTAGTCATAGTAGTAGTAATAGTAGTAGTTTAGAGTAAAAAAAAGAGTGTACAAAACAAATGCCTTACCACTTGGCCAAATCAGCAATGCTATATTAATGCTGATTACAGGGGTCGAACCTGTGATCGTTTGCTCATTCGCGTTCTTCATCGAATATCGTTTTGAGTGTATCTAGCTTAGGGTTTAGTAATACATTTATAAAAATCAAGTTTTTGTTAAAGTAACCCTAAACCCAAGTGTTATCCAAACTCAGCAGCCGCTTCGTCTTCATACAAAGATGACGACTGCTGCTGCTCTGGCCCGCACGGCCTCGCTCGCTTCTTCTTCTCATAACGATACCGTTGTTATGAACAACAACACCAACGGAGGAGGAGGACGAAAACTGCTCGCGAGAGGAACACGACTCAGAGAAAGAAGACAAAGACGGAGAAGAAGAGATGTTACGATTTCCCCGTCGTCATCCCTCTCTGCTGACTCCGCATCCTCATCATCATCATCGCAATCGGGAACAACGAACGATGAATTCATCCCGCAATCGTACTGGGTGGCGGAGTCACAAACGCAATTCATCGCCGAAACAAAACTGCCGACGGATAAAGGCTTTTACCGCTTGCGAGGCTACCGCCATCGCGGGCCGAAAACGCACGTGATTACCGAACCCACGTGCATGATTTACGGGAACGTGGAAGGCTTGGAAAACGTGCCGGTGAGAGTACACGACGCGTGCTTTACGAGCGAAGTTTTAGGGTCGTTAAAGTGCGATTGCAAACAACAGTTAGATATGGCGTTGGAATACATACGGGATAACGAGTTAGGGGTGGTGATTTACTTAGAGCAGGAAGGGAGAGGGATTGGATTGGCGAATAAGATTGCGGCGTATAAAGTGCAAGAGAGCGGCGCCGATACCGTGGACGCGAATAGAAAGTTGGGATTACCGGACGATATACGGGAGTACAGCGCGGTCAGGAATATTGTGGATGATTTGAACATCAAGAGCGTGGCGCTGATGACGAATAACCCGAGAAAGATTAACGAATTAGAAAAGGAAGGGGTAAACGTGACGTCGAGAATTCCGTGCGTGACGAAAGCGAATTTGTTTTCGGAGAAGTATTTAGAGGCGAAAGAGAGAAGGATGTCGCACGTGTTGAACGATAGTTGGAGGTATTTCGATAACGCCGGTCAAGTGTTCGAGTCGAAAGACGAGGCAGACGCGAAAGGTGATTTCTCCGATTACAGCATGACGTGGGACGAAGAAGACGAGTTAGGGAACATCGCGGCTAAAGGAATCCATTGATAATAAAAAACGAACCGATACCGCATCATTTGTTACCGCATTTACTATCTACTACTACTACTACTACTCGGTTACTTCTACTACTAGGTACTACTAAAAAAACATCATATCATCAAAGAATTTCCAACACGGCTGACCGTAACTCGCAATTCTCGTAATCTCTCCGCATGTACTCCTCGAACGCGTCGCCGTCTTCCGGCAAATACTGGACAACTTTTACGTTGTTTGTTTTGTCTTCTCGATCGTCGAATACTTGCTCCGACCCTCCCATGTGATACTCGAACTTTTCTTGCGTGTGACCGTAATTAAACACGCAGCGAAGAAACGCCGAGTGCGAACTGACGATAATCTCTTCTTCTGTATCTGCTTTTTTCTCGACCACCCATTCGAAGAATTTCCTCGCCCTATCCGCGCACTTATACAAGGAAGCGCTCTCTCTGTGCATCGTGTGCTCTTCCTCGGATCCGCACCTCTCGATCCAATACTGCCACAAAGGATCTTCCTCGTCGTTTTCCAACCGAGAGAAATCCACGCTCGCGCCAAACTCTTCCTTCAACTCTGACGTCGTCCTCCGAATATCGCACTGATAGTTGACCGTTTCCCGCAACTCCTCTAAAGCGACGTATTTTTCCGTAATCATGTGCGACTCTTTATCGAAACATAAACGCGCGGTTTGCACGCACCTCGTCATCGGTGACGTCGCCACCGTCATCTTCTTCTTTGATGACTTTGATTCCAACAACAAAGGCTGCGCTTTCGCCAACTTCTCGCACTGCTGTATACCAAAATCCGTCAATCTCGCGTCCTTATGTTTCGGATCGTTGTATTCTCTGGAAACGTTGTGCGTCCCTTCCGCGTGGCGTAAGAAATGTAAAGTCACGTATCTCGCCTTTCTATTCATGCCGTGCTTTTCTTTCGGTCGCAACGTAAACGTTTTACTTTTCGTAGCATTCTTTTTCTCCTTCTTCCCGTTGTTCACATCGTCATCACTCTTCTCATTAAAAGTGGTTTTGGTGGTCATCACCGCGTTGTTTTCGGATATATTTTGTGCCGCTGAAACGCTTCGCGGTAAAAGCGTCCTCTTCCTCGAGAGGAGGAACGCGTTTTTTCTCGAGTAGTAGTGGTAATGAGAGTAGTCGCAGTATACGCGTCTGAATGATGATGATGATGACGAGAAAGACGATATCTTCATCACCCCATGCATCTTTTCTGTGAGGGAAAGAAAAAACGACAAAAAATCGAAAAATTTGAAAGAGAAGAGCTTTTTTCAGGCGAAAAGAAGCGCTTGCTTAAAAAAACACAAGAAGGAGAGCCACAAACGCTCGAAAAAGAAGACCACTAGAGAGAGAAAGGCGCGAAAAGCCCCTCACACATACTAGAACGCACATCATCATCGCATCATGGCACCATCTAAAAAAGGAGGCAAGAAAGAATCGAAAACGGGCGCCGCCGTGCGCGTTTTGGACGACGACGAGGAGGATAAGATTCAGGTACTGTTGTTGTTGTTGTTGTTATAAGTTGTTTTTCTTCTTCTTCTTCGTCGATCCGAGAGCGATGAGATGATGATGATTTTTTTTTCGACGGCCCTTTCTTTTCTTTCTTTTTGCGGCGGCGTGATGCGATGTGTTTTTATCCTCATCGTCATTCTTGAAAGCATTAGTATTCGTGCACTCACCACCACCACCAATGTACGCACTCTTTAAAATATCAGGTTTCACCGGAACAACGCAAACTCGCTTTGGAACACAAATCGAACGGGAACGCCGCGTTCACGAAGAAAAAGTTTTACGAAGCGGCTTCGGAATTTACCAAAGCCATCGATCAAGACCCGTACGACCACGTGTTTTACTCGAACAGATCCGCGTGTTACGCCGCGTTGGACCAACACTCGAAAGCGTGCGCGGACGCGCGAAGATGCGTGGAATTGAAACCAGACTTTGTGAAAGGGTACTCTCGATTAGGTTTTGCCTTGTACAAGTCAGGATTCTTCCACGATTCTATCCACGCGTATACGCAAGGGCTCACGTTGGACCCGAAGAACTTGGCGTTGATGGAAGGCATGGGCGAAGCCAAGTTGGCGCAAAAGAAGAAGATTGAAGAAGCCAAGTTGGCATCGAAGATGAACAACGCGACTTTGGACGAATACGTCATCGGTATCGATTTAGGTACGACGTACTCGTGCGTTTCCGTGTGGAAGGATGGCGAGGCGCACGTCTTGTCCAACGCCGAAGGCGACAGAACGACCGCGTCGTGGGTTTCCTTCACCGAAGCCGGCAGAGTTGTCGGTGAATCCGCCAAAAGGCAAGCCGCGCAAAACCCGAAGAACACTTTGTTCAACATCAAGAGAATTATCGGGAGACAGTTCTCGGAGATTGGCGAGGATATTAAGCACATGCCGTTTGAGATCAAGGAAGGTCCGGGAGGTAAGCCGATCATCGTCGTCGAAGACCCGACCCAAAACAACGAAAAGAAGGAATTTGCCCCGGAGCAAATCTCCGCGATGGTTTTGCAAAAGATGAAAGCCACGGCCGAAGGCCAGTTGGGTTGCGTCATCAACAAGGCGGTCATCACCGTCCCGGCGTACTTTTCCGACGCGCAAAGAAGACAAACCAAGGACGCCGGCCAAATCGCCGGCTTGGAAGTTTTGAGAATCATCAACGAGCCGACCGCGGCGGCGTTGGCGTACGGTTTGGATAAGAGAGAAGGCGACGATGGTGAAATCATTAAAGATCAAACTATTTTGGTCTTTGATTTGGGTGGTGGTACCTTTGACGTTTCCTTGTTGCACTTGCAAGACGGCGTCTTTGAAGTGTTGGCGACGGCTGGCGACACCCACTTGGGCGGCGAAGATTTCGACGAATCCTTGATGGCGCACGTCCAAAAGACGTACCCGAACGCGGACTCCATCTTCAACGACGACAAGTCCAAACGCAAGTTGAGAACCGCGTGCGAAAAAGCCAAGAGAGAGTTGTCCATCACGCAATCCGCCAAGTTGGAATGCTTCGTCGGCGAACACGAGGTGAACATGACCATCTCAAGAGACGAATTCAACAAGGTGAACGAGGCGACTTTCCAAAGATGCTTGGAAGCAGTCAAGAGAGTCTTGGCCGATGCTGGCAGAGACAAATCATTGGTGAACGAAATTGTTTTGGTTGGCGGTTCCACTCGCGTCCCGAGAGTCCAAGAGATTTTGACGGAATACTTCGACGGCAAGCCGTTGAACAAATCCGTGCACCCGGACGAAGCCGTCGCGTACGGCGCCGCCGTGCAAGGTGCCATCTTGGCCGGCGTCCGCGACAAGCAAACCTCCAAGGTTTTGTTGATGGACGTTGTCCCGTTATCTTTGGGCGTCGAGTGCGAAGGCAGACACTTTGCGAAAGTCGTCAACAGAAACACCTCCATCCCGTGCAAAAAGAAGTCCGAGTTCACCACGGTGTACGACAACCAAACGGAAATCGACGTCAGAATCTTCGAGGGTGAACGCATGTCCACGGACGGCAACCACTTATTGGGCGAGTTCCAAATCACCGGCATCGAAAAAGCCGAACAAGGCGTCCCCAAAATCGACGTTACTTTCGAAGTCAACACCAACGGTTTGTTGACGGTAACCGCGAGAGATCGCGTCACCGGCTCCGAAGCGAACGTGTCTTTGCAACACGACAGAGGACGTTTGACGCCGGAAGAAATCGAAAGAATGTGCGCCGAAGCCGAAGCTATGAGAGAGGAGGACGAAATGTTGCAAAAGCAACGCGAAATCGACGGCTACATGGATTAATAATAATAAATAGAGATTAATTGATTGTTGCAGCGAGAGAGAGAGATGAAGAGAGTCAGAGAGAGATTTTTATTTAGCTTTATAAAGAAGAAGAAGACAGAGAAGGGATTTTATTAATACATATTATTACACACAACGTATATACCAAGCACTGAACCGATAATGAAACACTTCTGACTTCTGCGTAAGCGCTCGACGACGACAACGAAGTCTCAGACGTTTTTTGTTCTCAAGAAGGCAACACGAGAAGCCAAAATTCGCCATAAAAAATTGCGCTTTATACGTTATACTAAAATGGCAGAAAACGCGAGCAAAGGAGGATCGGGCGGAGGATTCTTCGGCCGACTGACCTCGTTCGGCGGTGGCAACGCAGGGGTGCGTTCTTTGTATCGTTTTTGTCTTCTTTTCAAACTCTTCTTTGTGGTTTCGTTCGTAAACGTTTTGATTCGAAATCCGCTTTTTTCCCCCCGCGTTGATGCATTCTCGCGACGCGCAAAACAGCGCGAGATGGTGGTCGTTCTCTTCACATCGGGACGCGTCTGACCGCTCTCTCTCTTTTTCTCGAACAACAACTTTAACTCAAACAGAACGAACCGAGGAAGAAAGTGACCAAAGCGAAACTGGGGAACGACTCTGAATTTTACTACGACGAGACGCTCAAAGCGTGGGTGGACGGCTCCGATCCGAACGGGAAAGATGTGGCGAGACAAGCCGTCGGGAGTATCGGAGGACCGCCACCGATGATGACGATGCATAGTAGCAGTAATATCAATGGTGGTGGGAATGCGACGAATGCAAGTGTAGGAGGAGGACAACAAGCACAGCAGCAACACGTGTCTTTTGAGAAGGGAAATCAGCAACACGAACGAGTGGATGCGTTTTCGCGAGAAAGCGACCCGCGGAATCCGAATCAGCAGCTGCAACACCAAAACTACCACCAAAACTACCACCAAAACTTTAGTAGCAGTAATAACAATGATGCGATGCAGCAGCAGCAGCAACATTCGCGCGAGGACGAGGAGCCTGCTGGGACGTCGTCTGCGTTGAATTCGAATGAACCGCCGCCGATGCCGCGAGCGAGTAGTTTCGTGGCGAGGCAAAGCGACGTTCGCAGCCGATACGTGGATGTTTTCAATCCGACGGGTGGGGATACGAGCGATGGTGGTAGTGGTGGTGGTGGCGCTCAAAGTTTATCGGGAAGTGCGGCGGATGTAGCGTCTTTTTTACCGCCGCCGATTGCCGTGGCAAAGCCGCAAAAGTTTTTCGTTCCCGGGCCGAGCGCGAAGGACGAGGACGAAGCGAAGAACGAAGGTAAATTAGAAAGCGAATCGCCGCATTACGTAGAGAATCAGCAAGTGCTCTCGCCGACGAAAAGAGAAAGTCCTCATCACAGTAGCAGCAACAACAACGATAGCAATACTTTTACTAGCGATGGTGAACATCATCATCATCATCATCATCAGGAGCAGCAACAACACCTCACTCATTTTAAACCGGGCTCGCCGGCGGTTCCAGAGAATGAAGTTTTGAATTATCCTCCGCCTGGAGAACACCATCAGAATGGAATGATATCGAATACTAGCGAACAACAACAACAACAACAACAACAACCGATGTATGACCAGTGGGGAAATCTCATAGAGCAACAGCTGCCTCCGCAACCTCCATCCGCCACGGGATCTATGCGAAGCGATGGGCACGAATCGACGAGTCAGTTCGACGCATACATCGATCAGAATAATCAGTATCCGTCGAGTTACGATCAACCACTTCACGAACAAACGCAGCAACAACACGTCGATTACGAGGACGACGACGATTACTTGCGTCCTCCGCAACAAATGGAACAACAACAACAACAACAACAACAACAACACCAACAAAACTATTCGGAATCTCCTGGACGAAACAGCGACGGGTATGATTTTGCTCCGCCATCACCTCGAATTAGCGAGGGCGGTACCGTTAATACTACTGCCGCCAATAACAATAGCGCGAATACTGCATTCATGCCGCCTTCTTCTTCGGATGGTTTCGCGCAAAACGACTACGATTTCAGCAACGAAATAATGCCGTCGGCGCCACACGACGAGAATAAAGGCAACGATGAAAACATGAACGACTACGACTACGTCGACTACAACGACGGCAACGACAACGGAAATGAAGGAGACCACGACAATGCGGGGGAAGATCAACCGCCGTTCAACCCGGACGATTACCCGGGATGGGTATTAGACGAAGCCTCAGGCGCGTGGTATTATGCCGGCGATGGCGAGGAAGAAGGCGAATACGTCGAAGGCGAAGGCGAAGAATACGAGTACGACACGACGGGTTGGATCGAACGCGAAGTCTACGACGACGTCGCCGCGAAACTTGCAAACGCAGAGGTTACAATTAGCGATAAAAACGTCGAAATCGACGCGGTAAAGAACGAGAATGAAAATCTCAAGTTGAAGCAGGCTGACGCGGCCACGGATTTAGAGCAAGCGGAAAGAGAAGTCGCAGAGTTGAAGTTAAAGGTTGAGCAGTTACAGAACCAGCGCGACGCAGAGTTGACGGCAGAGCAGGTGGTCGAAGCCGAGGAGCGAGGGTACAAGCGAGGCTACGATGAAGCGACCAAGCACTTCGAGGAGGAGATGAACGACTTGTTGATGTGCTTGGGTCAAAGCGAAAGGGCGTGCGATCGTTTGAAGGAAAAGTTGGCCGAAACGGGCGCCGATGTCGACGCGATACTCGAAGAGTTAGAAGCCGAAGAAGACGAAGAGTTGAACAGATTGTTTGCGCAAGCAGCAAGTGTGGAAGAGAAAGCGGAAGTATCGGCGGAAGAAGAGCAAGCGACACCGCCGCAAAGTCCTACTTCTGCGAGGAAAAAGAACAACGTTCTGGGCGACCTCGAATTTCCAGACGCGCCGGATTCTCCCTTCGTTGGTGCCGATTCCACGACGGAAGATAGAGACGACGACGATAACGACGACGACGACGACAACGAAAAAACCAAGGAAGATGAAGAAGAAGAGGAGATGGAAGATGCCGAGGACAGCGCTTTTGTCATTCCAAACGCGCCGGCGGGCGTCTCGGAATCGGACGTTTCCGCGTTCTTTGCCGATTTCCATCTTCCCACGCCGCCGCGCGGGCAAGGCATTACCGACTCAAACAAACTGGAAGAAAACGAAGATATAAACAGCGGAGATCAGGAAGGGGGAGAAGAAAAGAAGCACTTAAATTTTGAAGACGCAAAGGGAGACGAGGCGGAGGAAGAAAAAGAAAACGACGGCGACGCCACGGAATCGGACAGAGAACAAGAAGAAGCTCTGACGGAAATTCAGCTGTAATTTTAGAAGCAAATAGAGATAGCCACTACATTGAAAATAGCTGCTCACAACATTCTTATTTATACACTATCACATTGTCATTAAAATGGCACCGGCTGGGCAGGATCCACCCCGTTTGATTCGCGAAACTGTTTCCTCTCTTCCTCGCTCATCTTTTCGTATTGCTCCATCGCGGTTTTCCTGTCTTGCTCCAACCTCTCCTCGACTTCCTCCGTCGTCAAATCGTAACAATACTCGTGATATGTCCTCAACGGAGAGACTTGCCCTCTTCCACCAATCTCGAGATTGGTCTCGATCGCTTTTATTCTCATCAACTTTACGCATTCCTCGTGTTTCGATTGTAACGCCCAATCCACGGGCGCCTTGGACCACAAATCTCTCACCTCTAACTTCGCCCCTCTCTCTAACAAAAACTTCACGCACGCGACTCGCCCAAACCCAGCCGCGAAATGTAACGGCGTCCTCCCCGCCGGGTCCAACGCGTTCACTTTGTCGTCGTCATCCTTTGATAAAATCAATCTTCTCATTCCGTCGAGATCTCCTGTTCTCGCCATCTCGTGCAAATCCGGTGCCTCGAACAAGCGGTGCGCCTCCTGGCCTTCCACCATCGCGCGACACTCGTTCGTTCGTAACGTTCGCATCGACCATTTTGTCATTCTGTTATTAGATTTTGTGTGTGTTTTTGCGCGCGTAATGTGTTATTCGTTTATTATAAAATGATGTCTTTTTTTTCTCGTTTGACTGAAAGCGTTTTTAAGAAATTAAGAAGAACTTTTGAGGTTTTTGCTCAGTCAGTTGGTTACATATCGGCATTAATTTATTATTAATAGTATTCGTTTTCTCAGCGTTATTGCGCGCATCTACGAAGAAGACGTGATGTTGTTTTGTGTGTCCTCGTTTGCGGCGACGACTGGTGTGACGAGTGCTACCACGAAAACGCTCTCGTCGAGGCACAGAGTAGCGACTTTAATCTCTCTTCAAAATGGAGAACGAAGCAACAACAACAGAAACAGAAGAGGAAGAAGATGTTTTTCCGTTCGCAACGAGAACGATGATTCGCCGAAAGTGTACGTCCCGTGCGGTGCGTTTGGCGGAGCGTCCTCGCCGGAAAGGAAAGCGGCGGATGTCATGCACCAGTTGTTGACGTATACAGCAACCTGGGTGGTGATTGGTCAGTTGGAATCTATAAATTGCAGACTGAACGTGCAAACGCCAGACGGAGAAAGCAAAGAGCAGAACTTGGACGGTCAAGGCGAAGTGAACCGAGTGAACAATCAGCACGAGTTTTTGTTGGATTTTCTGGAGAAAAACCCGATTCGAAACCCAGAAGAGTGGATGAGCAAGCTTTCGAAAGCAGACCAGAGTTTGGCGAACCGTATTATGATTGCGAGGCAAGGGTACGCGAACATGGATTTCGAGTGGAAGAGCGTAGAAACGCTCGCGAAGAGAGACATCGAGAACGGGAATAAAAAGCTGCAAACGGAAATGCTGGAGAGCATGATGTCGGGCGGCGGTGGCGGTGATACTACTTCGTCGTCCGCGTAAGAAGCAGAGAAGAGTTTGCGATGTTTTGTATTTATTGTAATTTTAACCCAAAGGTAAAACTGTTCTAAAACGTGTAACTGCTACGTAGCTAACTCATCTCTCTATGACTACACTCTCTATACTTTCCTGCGCGCCTCGATTTCGGCGTCGTACGTTTGCACGGCAAACTCGAGCGCGTCCGAGACGCCTCTCGGGTAATATTTTTCGATGATCTCCTGCACGCTAGGTTTTCCTCCTCCTCCTCCTCCTCCTTCCTCTTCGTCCTCGCCTTCGTTTCCTGTTTGATTGAATTTCTCGAACAATTTCTCTTCCCACTCTCGACCGAATTCAGAATCCTTCTCTTCAAATATAAACGAGCGTCGAACGGCTGCAAACGTCGCCAACGCCTTCTCAGCGTCTTTCTTCATCGCCCCGTTTTCGCACGCCTCGTACACCGCTTTCACGACTTGTTTCTGCACGCCTTTCTTGTCAGCTTCCCACGCGCCGCCGCCGTATTCTAAAACAAAGAGCAGCGCTTTCAGCTCTGGCAACGTTTCTGGAATACCAAACCGTTCGTCGTTTGCAGTCAACCCTAACTCTTTGCGTCTTTTATCCACGTGGTTCACTCGCAACGCGTAAGCTTCCTCCAACATCGCCCGACCTTGCTCGACGGAACCACTTCCGGCTAACTGAATCGCCGCGTTTCGCGTGGCGAATAACCTTTCGGTGATTGGCACCGCATTCATTCGTCGCTGCGCTTTCATTTTTCTCAGCACTTCTTTATCGATCATTTCGCCCGCTTCCTCCGGGCGTCGGTTTTTCGCTTTTTCCATCGCCTCCAGAGCGGCGAAGATGTTTAATAAAACGATATCGTTCTCTTCGTCTGGAATAACTTCTCGAGCCATCAAAGCGCCGGCTTCCAATGCATCGCCGCGAAAACCGTCTAAATACATGGCACGCCAGTTTCCTTCGTCGTTGGCGCATCGACCGACTAAAGAGGTAGCCATCTGCGTGCCCCGTCGTAAAACTTCCGGTTTCGCGTCTTTGGTGACGCTGCGAAGGATTTTGACAAAAAGAGACGCGGTTAAGATTCCGGATAAAACGCGACCGTTCAATTCAGTGGTCAAACCGTCTGTTTCTGCGGGGAATACCAGAGATGGATCTAACCCGTGCATTTGCGCGAGCTCGTGTTCGGAAAGTCGATTTAAAATTGCCGTCGGGCTTTTCCTGGGATCTATCGCCTCGTCGACAAGGGCCGGGGAGTCTCCATCGCCGAGAAGGTACGGGTCGTCGTCGTCATTATCACCACCACCACCACCACCATCGTTAGCATCGCCGTCTTTATTTTTATTCTTGGATTCGACTTGGTCGATGAGTAACCGAATAGCGTTTTGTATTCGCGTCTCGACGTTTTCTGGATCTTCTGCAGGTAACAGCGCTCTCGAAAACGTCACTTCTCGTTCAACGAAGCTGTCGTTTTTGGTCAACTTGTTCGCTTCGAGTCCAGCAACTGCGCGTAAACCAGTCGTTCGTAATTCTCTGTCCAATCGAACTCTGACGAGTTTCATCCAGTGTTCAAATTCCACGTCTGAAAAAGTAGGCCTCTTGGACAAAATGCCTTCGCCCATCATTTTCTTCAAAATCTGGTCGCTTTTATACGCTTTCATGGCTTCGCCGGATAACTTCGAGGCCCAGGACATTTGCAATCTCGCCAATTCTGTCGATTCGTATGTTTCCGCGACTTCGCACGTGTTTGATAACTCCACTCTGCACGAGGCCGTCACTTCGCACTTGCCGTTTTTCCTCCTCGCTTCGACTTTAATGTTCGCCTGAATGTCAAACGTTTTTTCCTCGCGCTCTTCCGATATTTTCTTTCGTCGCAATCGTTCCGCTTCTAAAGCCTCTCGTTCCAATCGCATCTTTTCCTCTCTCCGTTTCCTATCCTCCTCCAACTCTTTCCTCTTCCTCGCCGCTTCTTCTTCTTCGCGTTTTTTCAACCGCTCTTGCTCCTCGGCTTGTTTCAATCGAAATTCGGCGCGTACTTGTTCTCGTTTTCGTTCTTCCTCTTCTTCTTTTTTACGCTCAATCTCGAGTAATCTCTGTCGCTCCTTCTCTTCCTCTTCCTCTCTTAAGCGTTCTTTTTCGTCTCTCAACTCGCGTCTCTCCAATTCCTTCGCGCGTTTCTCGTCCAATTTTTTCTGTTTCTTTTCCAAGTCGCGTCTTAAATCCCCCTCGTCGTACAATCGCATTTCCACCGAAGCGTCGTTCTCTTGACCGTCTATTCTTTTCAACTCCTTAAACGCTTTCCCTACCGTCCACTTTTCGTTTCGAATAAACGTCTCCTTCTTCTCTTTATTCGTTCGCACGGTCTTGGAAACCGCCAACGCAACCGATACCAACGCCAGCGATATCAGTTCCGTCGGCGCGTCCAACCGTCCTCTCGAACTTCTCAAATACTCCGGCGTTACTGGCGCTCTCTCAAAACTGCCGAAACACGCTCGACTGATTTCATTCCGCTTCTCTCGCACTTCCGCAATAAAATCTGAAACGTGGTCCATCGCCGTGTATTCCACTTCGATTTCTTCCTCCACTTCTTCGTACAGGAAACTTTCTGAATCTTCTTCTTTCAACTGTTCTTTTGTATTCTTATTATCGTCATCATCGGCAGCAGCAGCGGAAGAAATAGACGTCTCACTGCTGTCGCTGCTGTTTATCCTGTCCTCGTGAATAACACTACTCTCATCATCTTCATCATCATCTATATCGTCGTCGCCGCTTTTTCTCCTCGCATTCAGTCTGGAACGACTTCTGCTTTTCCTCCTCCTTCTTCCTCCTTTTCCTTTGCCTCCCACGCGTCGTTCGGCTGAAAAAACGACGAAACGACGAGCTGCTTCTCGCGTGGGGACAACGACGACGGCCATGCTTGTTTACTTGTTGTTGTTGTTGTTGTTGTACGTCGCAGAGCGCTCTCGTGCCTCTTTTTTGTGAAGCCGTTTTTCCCCCATAAAAACTTTAAGAAAAGACGCAGAGAAACGACGATGCGTGGCGCTTCTTCGTCTCCTCCTGCGTCGTCGGGAGTGCAGACGCGAGGGCAGAAAAGACGGATGGGGGAGAGAGATTCTTTGTGGGATGTGATTGTGAATATGAACGACGACGATATAAGTTTCACACACATTCTTCCGAAATTGAATCTAACGGATGTGAAATTCTTGTATGGAGTGAATACGGAGACGAGAAAGTTGATTAAGAGATGCATTCGCACGGATGATTTGACAAAGAAGTTTAAAGTGAGACAGATGTCATCGGTATTGACTTTGGGAGTAGCGTGGGAGCATTTTCCGTGGGGTACGTTGGACAAGGAAGGCCTAAAGATGGATGGGGAAAAATATTTCTGCTTGGAAGTTGCTGCAACGAATAAACTCGAGTTGCTCAAGTGGGCGCGAGAGGAGAAAAAGTGTGAGTGGGATCATAATACGATTATTATGGCCGCATACCAAGGTAATCTGGAAATGGTCAAGTATTGCGTTGCAAATGAGTGTCCTATCGATACGGGAGCGTGTGCACATGCTGCCTTAGAAGGTCATCTCGAGATACTCAAATACTTACGCGAAGAAGTCAAAGCGCCTTGGGATTCTGATACTGCCGCCTGGGCGGCTTCTCGTGGTCAACTTCATATACTTGAATATCTTGTCGAGCGTAAGTATGATAAATATAACCGACGGCCTTGTCTATATGCGGCAAAGAAAGGTCACTTAGACTGTTTGAAGTACTTACGCGAAACCGCCAAAGCGCCGTGGAACAATAAGGCCGTACGATTTGCGAACAAGAAAAACCACTCCGAGTGTGTACAATACCTCCTCGACAACAACTGCCCTCTCCCACCCGGTTGGCGATACGAAGACGGAGTATTGCACACGTCATAAACACGCGCGCACACACACACAGCTTGTAATTTAAAAAGAAGATTCAGCGCTCGCGTACCTTTTCCTTCCTCCTCTTTTTCCCTTCTTGTTCGTTTTTTTACAAGGGAAACCAACCCCCTCGCTGTACTTCATAAATTTTCTCTCTTCCTCTCTCTCTGTTTGTGACTCTGAGTATTACTACACGCGGCGTAAAGTGTTTACATAATAACACTTTCATCGAATTCGTACGCATCGTGCCAGACTGCTTTATTGGAGAGGAGAGACAGAGATATATATAGCGTTAAAGAAACGGATTGATTACTTTTGATTTTTGGATAACGAACAGTATCGGGGATATGAATTTTAAGAGTCACAGTCATCAAACCACGAACGCGAAGAACGTGGTTTTAGGAGGACGACGGATTCGTCGCTTCTCTGCAAAAACGACGACGAAGAGAACGACGACGAGAACAATCAAGGCTTTATACGGGTATAAGGGTGCAAAAATTGTCGACCCTTTGGAGCAACTGGAACGTTTATTTCCAGAGGTTCCAGAGCCGGTGTTGAAAATAGGGAAAACGGTATACGAAGTCGTTTTAGAGCCTTTATACGAGCAGTTACCATTACCGGACGTGGCCAAAGACTTTGTCGAACAATTAGCTCTGGATGAAAAAGTGAACGGGTGGACTTTATACACGAACGGGACGCCGTTTGAGGAGTTTCTTTTCGTCGCGTTTGTCGTGTTTTATTTAACCGCGCAGCCGGGGATTTTGGGGTACGCGTTCGATGAAACCGTCGCGAGAGCGATACAAACAGCCACGGCTGGGAATAAGTTTGGCAAAAGAGGTTCGAACGTAAACTTAGGCGGGAGAATCGGGGACGGGTCGTTCGGGACCGTCTATCGAGGACGATTAAATTCCAGCGAGGCGGAGAATTTGGTCTTGAAGTTTGCGAAAAATACAACCGGCGCGAGCGGGTTACAACGCGCCGAACGACACATGAACGAACGGATATCCCGAGACATTTTCGTCGCCGGCGGTTGCGCGTCTTACGTCGGATCTTACGAGGAAATTGAAGACGCGGCGGCACCGGTTTTGGTGTGGAAATTCGCCGGCGATGAAAACACGCTCGAAGATTACGTGTTGGATAGAAATTTTCCGAGCGCGTTAGAGGTGGCGCTTTTTGGGAAATCTCAAGAGGATAAAGATTACGACGCGAGGTGTTACGCCGTCGCAAAGAAAATCACGCAACAATTGTTGTGGTCGTTGAGAGGGTTACACTCCATCGGTATAGTTCACAGAGACGTGAAACCGGCGAATTTAGTCAACGAAAACGGACGATTCAAACTGATCGATTTCGGCGGCGCCGCGGATTTACGAAGCGGCGTGAACTACGAACCGGAAGTTTCCATCTTAGACCCTTCGTTCTCACCACCAGAGGATTTTATCATGCCTGAACGAACGCCGAGAGCGCCTCCGGGTGCCATCGCCGGCGCGCTTTCTGTCCTTCCGTGGACCGTCTTCCAACCGCAATTATTCGATAGCTATTCCGCCGGCCTCGTCTTACTCCAGTTGGGATGCCCGCAACTCAGAGGCAAACGCGTGTTAGAACCATCCGGGTCGTTCCAGCGACGGTTACAGGACGAAAACTACGATTTGCGCAAAGTGCGCAAAGACTTAGCCGGAAACTTAGGCTGGGACTTTTCCGCTCTCGATCGAAACGGCGGCGCCGGGTTCGATTTAGCCTGTCGACTCGTCGCCGCCAGAGGTATCACGCGAAGAGGTCGATTAGACGCCACGCAGGCGCTGTTGCACCCGTTTGTACTTTTACCTTTTTAATACTACATCTACTATTACTACTACTACTACTGCTACTACTGCTTTACTACTGCTGCTCCTTCACGATCTTCATTCGTCGACTACTCGCCTCGCGGTCCCCAACCGCCTTTCACTGTAAACAGCCACCCGTTCTTCAAACCGGTCCCGTTGCACGCGTCGCAACGCACGTACCCGCGGCCAACGCATCGACCGCAGCAATTGTCATCGTCATCACCATCCGTAAAAGTGGTCGTCGTCTTCCCTCTGCCTTGACAGCGAGCACACACGCGTCTGTTGTACCCGAAACATTC